>ERZ778497.402-NODE-402-length-38078-cov-6.140415_pt1 | contig 38078 bp, 42 predicted proteins | sample MGYA00509938_ERZ778497 | MGnify/ENA primary metagenome ERZ778497 (study PRJEB29527, sample SAMN07138969) | mouse gut metagenome | material: feces | host: mouse | place: China:Nanjing | collected 2016-01-25 ... | reverse complement strand
CGGCTCCTCCGTGGTAGCGCGGGACCGCTCCTCCGTGGTAGCGTGGGACCGCTCCACCGTGGAGGCGCGGGACCGCTCCACCGTGGAGGCGCGGGACCGCTCCACCGTGGAGGCGCGGGACAGCTCCTCCGTGGTAGCGCGGGGTAACTCCCCCGTGACGGCGCGGGACAGCTCCTATATAGTCTCGCATGCTTTAAAGGAATGTATGTTGCATGATAATGCCATCTACCGGATTACAAGCCGCAATACGGTTATGTTCGCTTCAGACAGCATCGTTTTCGAAAAGCAACGGGCAACGGACGAACCGGAGGCCGCTGTCGAAGCGCCGCGGTCACAGTTGCAGGATAAATCGTCCGCAGGGGAAGCAGCTAACAAATAATTAACTTTAATACACATAATTATGTCAAAGGAAAACCCGTTTAAAATCGTAACCGGGGCGCATCGCTTAAGTTACGTTCACATCAAAGAGCCCGCCTCTTTCGAAGAGGGCGGAGAAAAAAAATACGACTGTACGTTCCTCATCCCGAAAGATCACCCGGACGTACAAAAGATCAAGTCGGTCATAAAGGCGGCCTACGAGGCGAACAAGGAGAGACTTTTCAAAGGATTGCCCCTTTCCAGTAAAAGCCTGTGGAACCCGTTGCGCGACGGCGACGAATGGCTGGAGGAACACCCGGAAGCGACCGAGTATGCGAACTGCTATTTCCTCAAAGCGAGCTCCAAGATTCAACCCTGTGTGTTCAGTAAGGACAAACAGGAGATATTCGACCTCGACGAAGTATATAGCGGGTGCTATTGCAGGGGCGTGATCTTATGTTACCCTTTCAATAACAAATCAAAAGGTTTCGGCTTCTATCTGAATAGCCTCATGAAGATAAAAGACGGCGAGAGACTGGGCGGATTCGCGGTTAGTGCCGACGATTACGACGACGATTTAGCGTAACGGCTCCGGGCATCGGGCGACGAAAATACCGCCCGATGCCCCTGATTTTTTAAGATGAAACACCTGCACATAGATATAGAGACATACTGTGAGCTCGACCTGTCGAAGGTGGGGGTATACCGCTATGCGGAGGACGACAGTTTCCGCATCATCCTCTTCGCATACTCTTTCGACGACGAGCCGGTGACGGTCATCGACTGCAGCTGCGAGGGCATCCCCCCGTCCGTACACAGAGCGCTGGTCGATCCGGGCGTGCAGAAGATCGCGCACAACGCGAACTTCGAGATCGTTTGTATTTCGACTTATTACGGTATCGAGCTCAATCCTGAGCAATGGTACTGCACTATGGTCGGCGCGGCGTACCTCGGTCTGCCCATGAGACTGGACAAAGTGGGCTCGGTATTGGGTCTGCCTGAACAGAAAGACGCCCGCGGCAAGTCACTCATCACGTATTTCTGTAAACCCTGTAAACCGACGAAAAGGAACGGGGGCCGGACCCGCAACCTACCCGAACACGACCCGAAGAAATGGAGCGCATTCAAGGCATACAACGAGCAGGATGTTCGGACGGAAAAAGCGGTATTCGCCTACATTTCCCGCTTCCCGGCGCCGCCCGCCTCGGAGCATCGGTATTGGGTGATGGACCAGATAATCAACGCTAAGGGAATTGCCATAGACCGAGAGTTTATTGAGGCGGCCACAGACGCGAACCGGAGATTCATCGGGGGTGTGCACGCCGAAATAAAACGGCTGACAGGAGTGGAAAACCCCAACAGTCTGCCGCAGTTGAAGGCGTGGTTTTTTCAAGAGACGGGTTATCATGCGCCTTCTTTGGGTAAGGACTATTTGCGGGACGCACTCGAAGGCGGGATGCTCCCCGAACGAGTAGAGCGGGTTCTGCGGCTTAGGGGGCTGGCCTCTAAGACCTCAGTATCCAAGTACAACGCCATGTTGGCATACGCCGGGAAGGACGGTCGTATACGCGGCCTGCTGCAGTTCTACGGGGCCGGTCGTACAGGCCGCTTCTCCGGCCGCGGCGTACAGGTGCAAAACCTCAAACGCACGATGAAGAGGGGCCCGCTTACGGCCCGCGAGGCCGTTCTTAAGGGCGTTGCGGATATGTTATACGACGACGTGCCGGAGGTAATAAGCGGCTTGACCCGCACGGCGCTTACGGCGCCCGATGGGTATTGCCTCGCGGTGTCCGACTTCTCTGCCATAGAGGCCCGCGTTATAGCGTGGATTGCCGGCGAGGAATGGGTGCTGGACGTCTTCCGGACCCACGGCAAGATATACGAAGCGACTGCCTCGAACATGTTCGGTGTACCGCTGGATATGATAGGTAAGGGTAGCGACCTGAGGGCCAAGGGCAAGGTGGCGACGCTGGCCTTGGGTTATCAAGGCGGAGCGGGGGCGCTGATCGCGATGGGTGCCCTGCGTGAGGGGTTGGACGAAGCTGAACTGCCCGCTTTGGTCCGGGCGTGGCGTGCCGCGAACCCCCGTATCGTCAGGCTGTGGCAAGAAACGGAGCAGGCAGCAAAGTACGCAATTACCCGAAAGACAACGTGTATACTGCAGAAACCGTACTGCCGTATCGTATTTTCGTATGATCGGGGTTATCTGTTCATCGAATTGCCGAGCGGTCGGCGGCTGGCCTACTACGGCGCTTCGGTCGACAACGGCCGCCTGTCCTTTTGGGGCATGGACCAGACGAAAAAAGCATGGTGCAGGCAAGATACCTATGGGGGGTCGTTGGTGGAGAATATCACGCAGGCGGTGGCCCGCGATTGCCTTTGCGATGCGATGTGGCGCATTCACAAGGCGGGGCACCCTGTCCTTATGCACGTCCACGATGAAATAATATGCGAAGCTACGGACATTAACGCAACCGATGTGTTAGAAGAGATGAACCGGATAATGGCCGACCCGCCGAAATGGGCCGGGGAGTTGCCTCTCAAAGGCGACGGCTACGTGTCTAAATACTACAAAAAAGATTAACCCTATGATAGCCCTCAAACACGACATAGAACTGGAAATAGCCACTGCCGACAGCCGCAAGGCTGTGAGATGGAAAAACGAACGCACGACGTGGCAAGAGCTGGTAAACCGGCTCAGCCGGACCCAGCGAACCGAAGAGACTGTAAAGGAGTATTTCGGGTACCCTAAGGATAAGCAGGATGCGATCAAGGATGTAGGCGGATTCGTAGGGGGGCACCTCCGGGACGGCAAGCGCAAAAAGGGACATGTGGGGCCCCGAACGGTCCTTACTCTCGATGCGGACTATGGCAGTCTGGAACTCTGGGATTCCTTCGTGCTGTGGGAGTGCGCCGGATGCCTGTACACGACGCATAAACACCGGCCGGAAGCCCCCCGTTTTCGTCTTTGTGCCCCTCTAAGTCGCCCGGTCGATCCGGACGAATACGAGGCCTTGGGACGCATCATAGCGTCGGGGCTCGACATCGATGCCTTTGACGACACGACCTACCAAGCCGGGAGGATGATGTACTGGCCCTCGACGTCGAAGGACGGCGAGTTCGTCTTCCGCTACACGGACGCGCCCGTGATGGACGTCGATACGATATTAGCCGAGTTGCCGAACTGGCGCGACCCGACTACGTGGCCGGCGTCTTCCCGGAGCAGGGAGACGGTATCGCGCGGCACAGGCGGCAAAGCCGAGGACCCGGACGAGAAAGACGGAATCATAGGCGCGTTCTGCAGGGCATACCCGATGCACGAGGCGTTGGCCGAGTTTCTTGGGGACGTATACGCACCGTGCGAAGAGATGGGGGAGAACCGGTACAGTCTTATCGGCGGGACAACCGCCGGCGGGCTGGTGATCTACGACGACAAGTTTGCCTATTCGCACCACTCTACCGATGCCGTGTGCGGTAAGTTGTGCAACGCTTTCGATCTGGTGCGCCTCCACAAGTTCGGCGACTTGGACAACGAGGCGGGGCCCGGCGTCGCGCCGACGCGTTTGCCGAGCTTCAAGGCTATGGGGGAATTTGCAGGCAGTCTGGGTCCGGTCAAACGGGAGATCGTGCGTGCCCGGCGTAACATGAAGGACGACTATGACGAATTGGAAGCAGAGGCCCGCACGAAAGCGGGGCAGGGTGACTGGACGGAAGGTCTGGAGGCCGAGGGCAGGCACGGCCGGATAAAAAACACGATCGGCAACGGAGTGCTTATCTTAGACAATGACGAGAGGCTTGCGGCCCGGTTCGGATTCAACGAGTTCGAGTATCGGGAAACAGCCATAGCTCCTCTCCCGTGGGATAAGCCCGGAGGGAAGTACCCCCGCCCTTTGTCCGATAGCGACGACGCCCAGCTGCGGCTCTACTTGGAGAGGGAATACGGTATTACGAACAAAGGCCAGATCGCCGACGCCCTTGCGGTAGTAGTCCGCCGCAACAGTTACCACCCGGTGCGGGAATATTTGGACGGGCTGAGCTGGGACGGGACAGAGCGGCTGGATACGTTGTTCATCGACCTGTTCGGCGCGAAAGACAGCGCGTATACGAGGGCGGTTACCCGCAAGGCGTTTACAGGGGCAGTGGCCCGTATATACTCCCCCGGATGCAAATTCGACTACGTGTTAGTCCTGATCGGCGATCAAGGAAGGGGTAAAAGTACGGCGCTGTCGAAAATGGGCAAGGAGTGGTTCAGCGACAGCATGCCCGGCCTGACAGGCAAGGAGGCGCTGGAGGGGGTGCAGGGCAACTGGATTATCGAACTCGGCGAGCTTGCAGGGCTTCGACGTGCGGATGTAGACGCGGTGAAGCATTTCGTCAGCAAAAGGGAGGATCGGTTCCGCGTGGCGTATGGCAAGCGGGTGGAGCATTTCGCACGGCGCTGCGTGTTCTTCGGGACGACGAATGAGGAAGATTTTTTGCGGGACGTCACAGGAAACCGGCGGTTCTGGCCCGTGGACTTCAAAGGTAAAACGGGAAGGCTGTCCGTATGGAAATACCTGAAAGGCGATACGGTAGACCAGTTGTGGGCGGAAGCTAAGTTTCGGTATGAAGCGGGGGAACCGCTTTATCTGGAGAACGACGAAATAGAAAGGGCGGCGAGCGAGATTCAGGACAAACACCTCGAAAGGGACGACCGTAGAGGCCTTGTGCGGGAATACCTCGAAAGGCCGCTGCCGGAGGCATGGACGGGGTGGAGCCTGTCCGAGCGGCGGGCGTGGCTGCTTGACAAGGGCAACGTCGGGACGGTGATGCGCAACCGGGTTTGTGTGATGGAGGTTTGGGCGGAGGCCTTAGGCAGAGAACCCGCCGCCATCACCCGTCGGGATAGCTACGAAATAAGCCGGATCATGAAAAGCGAGAGGGGGTGGACCCCGACGTCGAGGTCGGTCCGATTTCCGCTGTACGGGGTGCAAAAGGAGTATATGAGGGGGGGCGTAACCAAGGGTGTAACCGAGAAGTAACCAAGAGGTAACTAGTTACACGAGGTTGTAACCAAAAAATTTTGGTTACATCTTTGGTTACACTTTGGTTACAGCGTAACTTACTTACTATCTATTATTTATACTAAAAGGTAACCATGTAACCAAATTCCTATATTATTATTTTGTGTAATTTCGTTTTAGTTATAAATTGTAAGCAAATATGACGTATACGCTTACATATTGTAATGACGGAGCGCGTAAAATGCGAGAGCGCAGTACGCGCACGCGCGCGAGGGCCGGTTACAAAGGTTAAAAAGGGCATGGAAAGGGGCATCGAAAAGCATCTGAAGGAGTCGGTCGAAAGGCGGGGCGGACTCTGCGTAAAATTCCCGCCTATGTTCTTCCGGGGTTTTCCGGACAGAGTTGTGCTGTTGCCCGGAGGGAAGGCCGTTTTCGTGGAGACCAAGTCTCCGGGAGAAAAGCCTCGGCCGATCCAAAAGACCGTACACGCCCGGCTGCGGCGCTTGGGCTTTCGGGTGGAGGTGCTGGACAGCAGCGCGGGGGTAGACGACTTTATAACGACACTATGATACGGAAACTGTACGATAAACGGAAAGGAGTCTGGTATGATACGGACGAACATCAGATACAGGCTTACGAGCACCTGTGGGCGAACCGGAGGGCCGCCCTGTTTCTCGGTATGTCCCTCTCGAAGACCGTGGTTGCCCTGAGTTACCTCTACGACATGCACTACCGCGAGGCAGCCATATCCCGGACGCTGGTTATCGCCCCGGATAAAGTGGCCCGTATTACGTGGCCGGACGAGATCGAGACGTGGGGACACCTCGAAGGGCTACGTTATAGCGTAGTGGCAGGAACGGCCGCGCAGCGGGCTAAAGCTCTTACCGTCGATGCGGAGATTTTTATCGTTGGAGTCGATAATGTCGTGTGGCTGCTGGATCAGTACGGGGGCTCCTTGCCTTACGACTGCGTGGTGATCGACGAGATCGATCACTTCAAGAGCCGGGGCAGTAAACGGTTCAAGAAATTGCGCAAGGCGATCCGGTCAGTCGAATACCGAGTGGGGATGACCGGTACTCCACAACCTAACAATCTGACGGACCTGTGGGCGGAGGTCATGCTGCTGGATGATGGGGAACGCCTCGGAGAGACGTGGGGCAAGTTCGTGGACAAATACTTTACGACGCGCGGCAACGGGATGATTGTTTACGAGTATATCCCGAAGCCCGGTACAGCGGCCGCCATTGCGGACCGCTTGAGGGGTATTGCTCTGACGATGCAGACGCGGGACGTACTTGCCCTTCCCGAACTCATCACGGAAGACGTCGAAATCGATCTGAGTCCATCCGACCGCGCCATTTACGATCGGTTAGAGCGTGAGTACGTTTTGGATTTCGTGGACCGCGGGGAGGTAACGGCCAAGACGGCCGCGGACCTGACAAACAAACTGCTGCAGATCAGCAGCGGCGCCGTATATGAGGACCGAACCGACCCTCTCGTTCCGCGCCGGTGGCACACGGTCAATACGGCGAAGCTCGATACGCTGGGCGATCTTTTAGGCGGGCACCCGGATGAAAATTTCATCGTCGTGTATCAGTTTAGGCACGAGGTAGATCGCATAAAAGCGGCCTTTCCTTTTGCTCGCGAGCTTCGGAAGGGGAAAGATACCGTGCAGGACTTTCGAGACTGGAATAACGGCAAAATACGGCTGCTGCTCATCCATCCGGCCAGCGCCGGTCACGGCCTGAATTTGCAGTTCGGCGGTCGCCGCATGGTTTGGTTCTCGGCTACATGGAATCTGGGGCAGTACCAGCAGACCGTAGCCCGCTTGCTGCGACGCGGCCAGCTCAAGGAAATCTACGTGTATCGATTGGTGGTTCGAGGGACACGCGACGTTCAGGTTTGCCGCCGTCTGGCTTCGAAGGACAGCAATCAAACGTTTTTAATGCGGGAAATAAAACAGCTGCGGGAGAAATACTATGGGAAGGCATAGATGTCGGGAGGGGGTAAACCCGGTGAACGAAAGTAAGGCGCAGGCGTTTTCGGTGTGGTTCGGTGTGAATGCCGAGAGGCTGCGCCGGTACGTTTCTGGCGGGCGATTGCCCTATGACGAGGACGTGTTTTCCGAAACGTTCCTGCGGGTTTACGATGCCGTCGCTCGGTGCGGTACCTCCATCAGGGATTATACAGGCTATTTTTTGCAGGCCTATCGGTTCGTTTACCTCGACGGGCGGCGTAGCGCTCCGCCGCATGAGGAGATCGATCGGGTGCGCTTGCCCCCGCCTCCGTCCGATGACGACACACGGGAGCTCCCTCCGGATTTACGCGGCGTAATGCTGGATTACGTGCGGAGGAACTACGACGAGTCGGCCGTATCGTTGTTCGAGATGTATGTAGGGTTGTTGCCAAATATTTCGTACAAACGGTTAGCGTGTATAACGGGCGTGCCCCTTTCGAAGATATGGCCCGTTATGGGGCGGATCAAAAAAGATCTGACCGAACGTTTTTCCAAAAAGCTGGGTTTTCTACTATCCGATGCAGTCGAATTTTAAATTTATCGTCTTTAGGTTATGGACACTTGGATTTTTTTGATCGGGGTCACCGCCATGATTGCGGTTAACTCGTTAATAGCTTACGCCTTGGGTTGGCTCTTTACGGAAGTGATCATTCTTCCCATGAACTTCAGGCCGTTCAATTGCACGCAGTGCCTTACGTTCTGGTTTACGGTGCTGCTGGATTTTGCCCTGGCGTGGATCGTAGCGCCGTGCTTCTTGCGCCGCGGTCTGGTGCTGGATCGCCTGACGCTCATTTACGGAATTACGGGCATAGGCGTACTGGCCGGGTATATCAATTTTCAATACATCAAGCTGAGATACAGGATTTATGACTAAAACGAAGGGGGGCGTGGATTACCGCAAGGCGGCACCCGCCGTTGTAGCGCAGGTTCGTGAGGTGGTTGCCGAATCTCTCCGCCACACGTATAGCGTGTCGAAAGTGTATGCGGCCCATAACGCCGTTTTCGAACTGCAGGAAGCACCGCAAACGTGTAGCAGCTGTCTTCGCAATCGGGTTCGCCGTTTGCGGGATTGGCTGACAGGGCACGACGAGTTCGCGAAAAAGGCCGGAAATAAGCCCGAAAAGAGTCACGGCGGTAAAATGATACCAGCGACAAGTGAAAATGCCAAAAAAAGGGCTAAAAATAGGCAAAGCGTCGATGTCGGCGATTCTGTAGCGCCCAAAGTAGAGGACTTAATGTAGCCGTATGGCCGGGAATCAGTTTTGGAAGTTGCGTTCCAAACATGGCCGCGATCGCTTGTTCGGCGATGCCAGCCTGTTGTGGAAGGAGGCCTGCCGGTATTTCGAATGGGCGGATCGCACTCCACGCGAGCGGGTGGAGCTGGTGAAGTATAAGGGCGAAGCCAGCGAGGTGGGGGTGCCGGTGGGGCACATGTATTCCATGCACGAACTGACGGTCTATTTGGGCGTGTCGGGTGGTTACTTCCGCATGGCCAAGCGAGAACTGCGGGAGAAGATCGAGAAGGGGAAGGCCAAGCCTTCCGAGGTCGAGCTGTTGGAGACGATGGAGAGGATCGAGGGTGTCATCCAAGCCGAGCAGATCGGTGGGGCGGCGCTCGGCCTGTATGCGCCGCAGTTGGTCAACCGGCTCAACGGTTTGACCGATAACGTGAATGTGACGAACGGCCGGCCGGTGGTCAAGGTGTCGGTGCGGGATGCCGAAACGGAGGCCTATTTGCAGAAACTCGACGACGCGCTGTAGTGGACACGACGAACGTTTTCAAGCAGAATTTGGCGGCTTTTCTCCGCCCGGACGTGCGTACTGTCGTGAACAAAGGCGGCACACGTTCCTCGAAAACGTGGTCTATCCTTCAACTGTTGTATCTTATTGCGGTAAAGTCGAAACGCCCCCGCACGATTTCTGTCGTCTCGGAATCTTTGCCGCACCTAAAGAGGGGGTGCATCCGGGACTTCGAGGATATGCTGAAAAGCGAGGACCTGTGGGATGACCGGAACTGGAACGCGACAGACAAGATATATCGGGTAGGGGGCAGCGAAATAGAGTTCATCGGGGCGGAGACGCCGGCCAAGTTGGTAGGTCCGGCCCGCGATATTCTCTTCGTCAACGAATGTATAAACGTTCCGTTCGATCTGTACCGTCAGGCGGCGGCGCGTACCCGCGAGAAGGTGATACTGGACTATAATCCGCTTTATGAATTTTGGGTGGATGCAAAAGTTTTGCCTAACGACGCATCCGTATTGATTCACAGCACGTATAGGGACAACGACATGCTGACTCCGGCACAGGTGGCTGAGATCGAATATCAGGGTTCGATAGATGAGAACTACCGCAGGGTGTATATTGAGGGCGAGACGGGAAGTTTCGAGGGCTTGATTATCCGGGGTTGGGATATCGTCGGCGAGATGGTCGAAACATTCAAGCGGGAGTATATCGGTCTGGACTTCGGATATGGTGCACCGACTGCGGCCGAGCATGTCCGCCTTTCCGGGGGCGAGGTGTGGATCGACGAGATCATATACGAGCCGGATTTGACGAACCCGGAAATCGCCCGACGGATCAAGGACGCGGGTCTGGGACACGTTACGGTCGTGGCCGACAGTGCGGAGCCGAAGAGTATCCGCGAATTGCAAAACGCGGGTCTTACGGTCGTTCCGGCCGACAAGGGCGATGACAGCGTGCGTTTGGGGATTCAGATCATGAATCGTTACAAGAAGCATTATACCGCGAGGTCTTTGGGTAGCATAGACGAAAACCGGAAATACCGCTATATGCAAGACCGGGATGGCAATTACACAGGCAAGCCGCTGGATAAGTTCAACCACGCCAAGGACGCCGAACGGTATGTCTTTCTCAAATACCTCGGAGACATAGCAACAGGTTTCGATTTTTCAGTAATACGCACTTGATATGATAAGTCGCAATTTTAAGATGGCGGAGTTCTCCGTAAGTAATGCCGCAAGAACTGCGGGCCTCAGGAATGACATACCGGAAAGCGTGAAGCCGGCTATTCGGGCCTTGGTAACGAACCTGTTGCAACCCGTCTGCGATGCGACAGGCTGGGGCGACCGAGTATCGAGCGGGTACCGTTCGGAGCGCGTTAACCTGTTGGTAGGCGGTGCGGCGACTTCGCAGCACCTTAAGGGCGAGGCGGCCGATAACATGTTTTTCGAAAAGACGGAGGAGGGTATCAGGTATGTCGCCGCCATCGACGTGCTGCGGGCAGTTGTCGCGCGGGGTCTGGACTTCGACCAGATGATCGCCTACCCGAATTTCGTGCACTTGTCCTATACCACCGCACGGCCGAACCGGCGGCAGATATTGTATAGCAAGTCCTATACGGGGCCGAGGCTATGAGAACCGGTCTGTACATCTTTTCAATGACAGTAGCCTTTCTGGCCGGAGCATTGGTTTTTCGTGCTTGCGGTCCCGCGGCACCGCCGGCCGTTCCGACGACGAGGTGCGATACGGTCGTACTGCGCGATACGGTGCGGCTGCCGGTGCCCGCGGCCGAGGTCGTAGCGGTAGTAAGGTATGACACGATCCCGGCCGAACGGGGATGTGTACCGGCCGATACGGTACCGGCTGATACGATATTGCGAATCACACCCGACAACGATGTCGTCCTACCGATTACGCGTCGTGTTTACCGGACAGAGGACTACGCGGCTACCGTCGAGGGTTATCGGGCGAGGTTGGTAGGCATGGAGCTGTATCCGAAAACTATGACGATTACGCATACGCGTTCGCCGCGCTGGGCCCTGACGGCGGGGCCGGGCATCGGATACGGGCCGAACGGCGTGCATCCGTATGTAGGCGTGACTGCCGGGTTCGTCCTATGGAGTAAATGAGGCTTTCAAAATGTATATAAAAAGCATAAATATTTATGCTGAAAGTTTGTTTTTAAGAAAATAATCCGTATATTTGTCCTACCAAAACACACGGCATGAAATATGCGGAATTACACAGATTGATCCAACGGCAAGGCTGGCGGATCAGACGGCAGACCGGGAGCCACGTAATTTACGAAAAAGACGGTAGAATTTACCCTGTTCCCCTCCACGGTAGTAAAGAAGTTCGCAGGGGGCTGGAGTTGAAAATCAAAAAGGAGATGGGGCTGTAAAAGGCCCCCGCTCTCCCTTCAAAAATATCACGGTATGAAAACACTGTTAGTGACGGTTGAAAGGGGTTCGGATGGGTTTACGTTATATACGAGTAACGAAATTTTTTCCGGGGTAGGCGACACACTCGACGCCGCGCGTAAAGATATGGAGCAGCAAATAGCGCTCTATGTCGAGGTCATGCGGGAGGACGGCAAACCCTATCCTGCCTATCTGGACGGCGGGTATGAGATAAAATACAAGTTCGAGGTTTCCAGTTTGTTGGAATTTTACGAGGGTGTGTTAGGTTTGACCGCTTTGGAAAAATTGACGGGGGTGGGGAAGGCTCAATTGTGGAAATACAGGCGCGGTACCAAACCGCGAAAAGCGCAGATCGAGAAAATCGAGAAAGGTTTGCACCGGTTGGGGGCCGAGTTGTGCGCGGTTTCATTATAGCTGTTTCCCGTGTGTTTTGGTAGACTGCGTAGGAGACGGCGGGGCACGGAGACGTGCCCTTTTTTATTTCACGTCGTTTTCGGGCAGTACGTCGTCTACGGGCTTTCCGAGTTTGGCTGCTATCTCCCCTTTTAGCTGCCGCCGCATGATGCGGAAAAACGGCGCGTCGGGCCAGATGATAAGGATGGAGGCCGACATGGACCAAAATTCGCAAGCGGCGGCCCATCCTGCGGCGATCTTAATCCCGACAAACCCGGTTCCGGTACCGTGGGCCAGCCTCTCGATCATAAAAACGATAACCAGCGAGGCACCGTAGGAAAGTATTTTGAATGTGGTGACACGGCCTAACTTGGACAGGGCGAACCCCCGTTTTTTGTAGATGGATACAATAGTCCCGAAGAGGGCGTCCAGCAGGATAGCGGTCAGCACGACGTAGAAGCAATACCGTTCGGTGGCGAAGAACGAACCGACACTGCCCAGAACAGCCAGAGCCCACCCGTAAAGGCTGCTTGCGACCTTTTTGAGCAGGTCTACGGTGTGACTGAGCATAAGCATGATTATCGTCGGTTTGGTATGAATATTCCCGCCTCGAACGGATTGGGTATTGCCCCTTCGCCGTTGCATTCGCACCCCCGTTCGGGTCTCCAGTACGGATACTTGTCCCTGCACCGGCAAAGATACTCGATCAGGTCGCGCGCGAGTTCTTCCGCGTCGTCCCTGAGCCATCGTCTCAGCTGGGCAAGGTCGTCGATCCCGACGGCCCTGCTGTTCTCGCTGTCGCGGACCGTCACCCCCTTGTTGACGATCGCGGCCCAGTGGAACGGTATTCCCTGATATACGGCGTAGAAGGAAAGGGCGGGGGCCAGCTTTAAGATGAGCGCCTGATTTTCCGGCGTGATTTCGTCGCCCGTGGCGTCTGGGCGGCTGGCGGCCTTCACTTGATCCTTGAGTTCGTCTGTGAGAGGTTCGCCTAAAATACGTTCGATGTATATTTTTTGCGCGATACCGATGTACGGGACGAACTTCGTAATGATCGTGTCGTCCTTGATCGGGCTGTTCTCTCTGAACAACTCCTCGTTGATCAATACTACTTCCATATCAATTTCTCGTGTTATCGAACAACAAATTTATTTCATCCTCACTTAATCCGAACAGTACCGCGAGTAGTCCCCGTTTTTGGTTTTCGGGCATATCCCCCCCCCATAATATCGGTAAGGGCCTGCGTTCCTCCTACGCCGAGTTTCGACGCCAGCGATTCGGCGTTTTGGGTGGTATTACCGTCGTCGACGGTCATTGCACCTTCCGGGTTTTCGGTCTCTCTTATTTTCGGCAGTACGTCCAACTCGTCGATGGTCAAAGGAGCCGTGCCGTTTATCTTCGTAAACAGGTTCAGGTGATCGAGGATTTTATTGCGCAGTTTCTCGATGACGGTGTAGTTGTAGAGGACGTAGGCGTCGATGATTTCGGCGGCGTTACCGGAGAGGTTGCCCGATCCGGACACGCCGGCCAGCGTAGGGCTGCTCAGCCGGTGTGCGCTGATGATCTTCTGGAAGACGATCTGTTCTACGTTGTTGTATATATCGGCGTTGTTAGAGGCGTTGAAGGGCTCTATTTTGGGGCCAACGCTGCCGTTTTCACACCACGCGATCAAGGCCTTTGCCGCGCCGCGGGCGCCGGTAAAGCTCCCCTCGAATGCTCGTTGGAACTCGGCTTTCTTCTCTTCCGTCGGATTGGACGGCATACTGACCAGTACGGAGGGCGTGAATCCGTTGTCGATTGAATTGTTGTAAAACGGACCGAGCAGGCCGTCGGCCTTGATATATTCGATAGCGGGATAATATCCGGGGATGCTGTAGAACAGCAGTCCGGGAACGTAATCCCAGTAATGGTAGAGATATGCGACGCCCGTCTTCGCATTGTTGATGCCGGGCCACGTCTCCAGTTCGACGGGTTTGTACTTGCCGGCGGTTTTTGTCCAGTCGTTCGATATTTTGAATGTGAGGGGGTGCCCTTTACCGTCGATCAAGCCGATTCGGACGGAGCTGTAATCTTGATGGAAAAGCGAGACGGTCGTGCCGCCCCTGTTGACAACGACCTGCCAGTAAAAGCCCCCGAATGTTTTGTAGTCTTTGGCGACCTTTTCGATCATTTCGTCCCAGCTTTCCGAGGCGTTAGGCACACCGACGAACCTCGCGGCGGATTTCGCGCTTTCGCGGACTCCTTTCCCGCATATATACGTCACCGTACTTTCGATAATTGAGGTATTTGCAGGGCTTTTGCTGTTAGCGGCGATAATTTCCTGCGGGAACAGGTTCTTTTTGCCGAACGTGACCCACCCGCCCGATTTATTTACCGAGGTTTTCGGGAATGCAGGTCCCTCGTCGACGGCATTCAGGTTCACTATGGCGTATGTTCGCTCCTCCATGTGGTTTCGATCTTTCCATAAAGACGAAAAAGCGCTTTTTCGTCTTTATGTTATGATACGGATAGAATACGAAGGGGCTCGCGTCGAAGTTCCGGAAAGTTGGAACGACATACCGCTGGGTTTTTACGAGACATTTTACGCCGAAGAACCTGCGACGGCACGTGACCGGGTGGGTTTGGTAGCCAAGATATGCAAGATTGAACCCGAACGGCTGCTGGGTTGGCCGGCCGAGGTGTTCGACAGGATCGTGTCCCGCCTCGATTTTTTGTTCGAGGACAATCCGGCGCCGCCGAGTCCCGTCGTGGAGATCGAAGGAGTCCGTTATGTCGTTCCGATCGAGGACGAATTGAGTCTGGGCGCATGGGTGGACGCTGATGAAGTACAGAAGAACGGCGAGCATGTTTTGTCCGGTCTTCTGGCTATCGTTTGCCGGCCTGTGGGCGAGTCCTATGACTGCCGGAACAACGAATCGCGGCGGGCCCTGTTCGCATCCCTCCCCGTAGGCCGGGTCCTGCCTGTGCTCGCTTTTTTTTTACACTGCAAAAACGTGTCAGATCGACGTATCGAGGCTTATACGAATCTGGCCCGGACGTGCGACCTGTTGCCCCGGAGTATAAGTCCTTTTCCAAGTCGTGGGGTTGGTACAAGGTTATTGCGGATACGGCCGGCACTTCGTTATTGGATTTTGATCGTATTACTGCGCTATCGGTTACGGAGGTTTTTACGTTCCTGCAGTACCTCAAGGACAAGGACTATGCGGAAGCAGCGCAGCACAGGTTGGACCGGTTTATAGCAAAACACAGCGGGCATGCAGATTGTTGATCTTTTTTACGAACTGGCGCGGCAGCACAAACGGATTAACGGCTTTGTCTACGGAAGGTCGTATGAGAAGGGTGCGGCCAACGAGGCGCACCCTTTGGTGTGGCTGGACGATCCGATTTACGGGCAGAGCTCCGACCGTGTGGTATCTTATACCTGTAACGTTGACATATTGGGCATCCCGGAAAACGACGAAGATGTGTTAAACGTCCAGACAGCTGCCATCGATGTGGGCTTTACGTTTGCTGAACGGATCAAACAGACCTCTGGTCGGACAGGTATTCGACCGGGTGGTTTTACGTTCGTGTCTCTGCGTGACTACTACGATAATAACGCGGCGGGCTATCGGTTCACCTATACGCTCACGCAGGCGAACCCGGTGGATCGCTGCGGCGACGACTTCGATTCCGGCAAAGAATTTCCTCGCGCGGGGGCCCTGCCCGATTTCGCGGTCGACAATCCCGACGGGTGCGCGATTTTCAGCGATAAGTGGGGCCTGCCGAACTTCAAAATAAAGGACGGGGATGAGTAGGGAGGGCGTACAAGCGGCGCTTAACAAAATAGCCGACGACCTTGTGACGGTGGCGCGGTCCGTACTGGATGACGATACGGTGAGCACTAATGACAAAGTTGGGAGGAATACTCTACGAAACAGCGCGCTGAGGGGGGATTTGGAGGCGGCGATAAGTTGGACTGTCGGAGGCGACCCGGTCATCAAAACCCTGTTCAATCATTACGTCGTTTATTTGGAATGGACCCGTCCGCCGAAATACAAGAAGCGGCCCCCGATAGGGGTCCTTAAAGACTGGGCGGCTAAGAACGGGATACCGACCGACGCCGACACGTTGTGGCGAATATCGTATGCGATATGGCGCGACGGTCATCAGGGGCGTCCGATTTTCGCGACGATGGACGCGCGACTGGAAAGGATGTTCGTACACCATTGGGCCGACGAATTATACGATGCGATTTTAGAGGATTTAGATTCTTTTTTCAACGATTAAATGTCATGGGATACGTTCTAAAAGATATAGCGGTAATAACTGAGCCGAAGCCCGTCTCTCTTTCGGGTTCTCCGAATTTCGTACAGTTTGCCAGTTACATCGGTCTAAGTGCTTTTCTCGAAGTCAGCATCGAGATCAACGCTTCAGCATCTACGCTCCTTCCAGCTTTGTCTCTTCTTCGTTTTACCGACTCTTCAGGTGTTGTGCATTCATACAAAGGGACGAGATATCCTGAACAAGTTGGAGCCGGATGGTTTCTTATGTCGAAAGATACGGCGGATACGGCGCAAAACCTACGGCAGACTTTAGAGTCGGATCGCTGGTTCGACTCGCTTTTCGAGGTCACGATACCGGCTGTTCGGACGGTCGATGGCGGCCTGCGGGGTGGAACTACGTTGAATATAAAAAGCAGGGGGGTGGGATCTGTATTCAACATGGATATCGATACACCGGATGATCCGGATCACGTCTTGTACACGGTAACGTGGGAACACCGAAAGTCGGTTAACGATGACAGCATCAGCGGTAACGACATGACGGCCGAGATCGATTTGGACGTATATACCTATCCTGACGTGTTCCTCGGCCAGGACGACGCACCTGTGTCGCTGTCTAAAATAGGGACGCCACTTATTACACTGCGCAAAACCTATGCGGGAGTGCCGTTGTGGTTCGAGCTGAACTCCCTTTTCGCGCATTACGACGGCTACAATCTTCCCCCTGCAGCGCCCGGTTGGTTCAATACCGGGACGCTCCGCCGTTACCGATTTTCGGCCGTACTTAAGGGCGTTAACTCTGTTAATTTCTATTGGTCGAATGTTCTGTATGTCCTCAATGGCCGAGGGGCTGAGACAGCACAGCCTGACCTATCGGAATATATTTACGGGAATGGTGATACTCTGGTGCGACTGTTGACGAATAAGCCCCGGACACCCTACGTGCGAGGTCAAAGGGAGTTTTTAAACTTCTTGTTCTCGGATCCGGAACGTGGGACCGGGGACGAAGCGGATGCCACGCTTCGCGTCATTTACCGAGCGTACACTACCGGGGGCAAATATATAGGGGCGATATATGGCTCAGAAATTACCCGCGGAAACCTTTTTATGGTCAATACCTGTCTATTGGATATAGATTCTATTCTGGATCAATTTCCGAGGGCAGGGATTGTCCGTGTCGCGCTTGCTCAAGGCTCGGCCATCGCATCGAACGCTCTTGAATATACTGTGCGCCCGGATTGTTTGCACACGTTACGTCAGTTCTCGTTTATTAATCGCCTCGGAGGGTGGGATACATTCAACTTTGACGCCCCCCTTAAAGACGAAATCAAACCGAGTGTTGAGACCTACGAGCGCACTCTTACGCCGGCCTATCGAAGGGGAGAAGGCCTTGAAGTCGTATATGATTCGACGCTCGCCAACACCTTTACTGTAGAAGGAGCGCCCGTTACCGACGAGGTAGCCGCATGGCTTAAAGAGCTGGCTTCCGCCCGTGTCATCATTGACGGAGACGGTAACTCCGTCGTCATCGAGGACTTTACGTTGATCGTAACGGCCTCCGATAGCAATATGCAGAAACCGACGATCAAATACAGATTGAGCGAATGACGATTCTTGAGTTATATATCGACGGTCGTCTGTGTGACGTTGGCCGCGATTTTGGTGTACGACTGAATCGGCAGTTGCTCAATCCCGGAGAGCTGAGTACGAAAGACGCACAATACAGCTATAGTGTTACCCTGCCGCCGACGTCGAATAACCATGCGATATTCGGGTACGCGAATGTAGAAGAGACGTCTGACAAATTTAACCGCAATTATTCCGCCGAGCTTATCGTAAACGGGGTTCGTGTCTTTGCCGGCAGTTTTCGTCTCTCCGAGGTTACGAGCAAGAAGTACCGGGGAAACCTATATACGCCGGCTCCAAAAAGCGTTCAGGACGTATTCGGGGACAGGCTGCTGTCGGATCATCCCGCGTACCGGATCAGCTTCGGGGATTTCGCGGAGTCCGTGAGCCGTTACAATAAGGCTGCGGCGGCGGGACCGCAGATAGCGATCTTCCCTTACACACTTTATGGGGTATTGCCCAAGACTCCCGATCAGGAAGGGGACTACGGAGCTCGTGACGTGTGGGACGACAGGGTTCGGTTGTCTATGCCGGATTTTCCCCCGTCAATTAATCCACTGTTGCTTCTCCGACATATCTTCGTTGGCGAGGGGTACACGTTGAGCGGTACAGCGTTCGACGACGAGCGTCTGACAAGGCTGTACATGAGCTATAAAAATGCTACGGACTATGTACAGCCATGGAACTACGGCCGTAACGGCCGAATCCGTTTGCGCGGCGAGTGGTCGAACTATTTGAATAGCCGGACGGGTGAGTCCCAGTTGGAACGGGGCGTGATCGAGACCTACGAGGAGGACGGTTCTGAATTATACGCGTGCGACCTGTTCGACAGTACGAACGTATCGATCACCGAGAGGGACGATCGCGGGGGCAACGTACTGTACTCGGAGACTACGGACGAGAAGGGGCGTGCGTGGGTGCATGTACAGGTGATGATACCGGCGACCGGGTACTACAAAATAAGCCTGTCGGCAGGCACCCGGCTACTCGATTCGCCGTGGCTTTTGCCGAAAACCGACCCTGTGACGGGCATTCCTGTCGTGACGGCTACCGGTCCTCGGAGTGGATACGGCTATATGCGCAGTGCGGTTAAACTGCTCCGCGATCGTAGGCGGGGCGATTTCGGTGTGAGTTCTTCGCGGATGGACGGCGCATTATATAGAGACAACCTTCCTCAAAACAATCAGTATGACGAGGCGAATACTCCGAAATACCTGCCAAGGTACGAGGGGGAGGATACCGGGTCTGTCGTTTTCGTCGATCTGGCCCAAAATGACCGTCACGTGACGGGGTTCCAGTACGGGAGAAGGAGCGACGATGACGTTATTCCCCGGATATCCGCGACCGGCCCGGCCGACAGCACGGCGAAGATTACGGCGGCCAAGCCTGCGGTCTCATGGGACGGGGCGTATGATGGAGACGCGCGTACCGCACTGGCGATCGACAGCCCCGGATATATGCGGTATGCTCTGCCGGACGAAGAAGAAGGCGATACACCGGTTTGGACCCCGTCGGATCGATACGGGTATAATTTGCGAAACTCTCCGGGGAACTATGCGCGACGGGGTTTCTTCGACGGTATACGTGGAGATGTGAACCGGGACAGCGACGGTGCGCTCGACTGCGTAGTGTGGCTCGAAGCGGGGGAGCTACTTACGTTGGCGGATGTGTCGGATAAGGGGGAGATGCAGCCCAACGTCGTTAAGTACGGCGGGTGGGTGGCCAAAAGGGTCACGTTCGATTTGAGCATTACCCCCTTTCGGATAGAGGCCGAGTGGTTGAAAATCGACGAAGCGGGTACGGCGACCGGTACGATGAACTGGAACGACCCTGTCACGTTCGAGACGACGAGCATCGACCTTGTGAAGTTTCTTCCTGCAGACATGAAGACGGACGATTTCATCGATAATTTTTGCAAGGCTTTCAATCTGCGACTCACACAAACGGGTGACAAAACCTTCGAGTTGAATGCCAAACAGTCGGAGGCTCCACGGAGCGGGCTTTTTATCGATTTGGACGGAGCGGCCTCGGTACGGAACCGTGCGAATACGCCCCTTGACCTGCCGTCGAAGTACCGTATTGGTTTTACAATCGATACGGACGAGGAGGGGTATGCGCAGAGCGAAAACAACGGAGGAGGCGAGTTCGCCACCGGCGCCTTGAGCGATAAAGTCGTTGAGCAGAAAAGCAATTTTTCGTTCAACTGGTTCAAGAACATAACCAAGAGGCAATCTACGGGCGACGTGATTTTGCCGTTGGCGGTCATTTCTAAGCACGAGGTGTGGACGACCGAGTTGTCCTACCCGGAAGCCATGCAAAAGCGCGATACAGGGCTTGCCCTGCGTTTTTGGTATGCCGACGGCTTGCTGAATGACATAGGGGCGGACTTCGAATATAACGGCTCCCCTTTATCAATTGTCAAAGTGTCCGGGGCGTTGCCCGACTTGAGCATTTTAAGCTACGAGAACCGGAGGTTGACGATTCTGGATAATTATTTCACACTGCCCATAGACGGCAGCAGCCATTACACAGAGGTTGAGACCCGACTGACACCAGATCAGTACGAGCGCTTCAACGGGACGACGATGGCTATGTTCAACAGAGACCTTTATTATGTGGCCGAGTTATCGGGGTATGATCCTACGGGGCGGAATCCGACCAAGATAAAGCTGATCCGAAAGATATAAAGACGGGGCACAGCTTTTTCGTCTTTAGGGTATGGCAACTACCGGAAAAAAGGAGTATACCCTACAGATAAACGGCATAGATACGGCGATAAAGGACTCGACGAGCCTGCTCGAAGTCCTGCGGGCACTCGATAGCGAAGTCGAGAAAGGGGCCTCCGTAACTTCGGCAGCGGCCAAATCGTCACAAAATCGCAGGGCGGCGCTGTCGGAAGAGGAAAAGGCCGCGAAAAAATTAGAGGAGACTCAAAAAAAGATAAAAGCCGCCCAAGAGGGTGCGACCGATGCACAATTAAGGGCGAATCAAGCACTGCGGGAGGCAACCCGCGAACAGACGCTGCGGGTAAGGGCGGAGCAGGTCTCCGCGAATTCTATCGAGGGCATGCGCATCGAGCTGTCCCGTTTGAAAGATGAGTTGAAGGTGATGGAGCTCGGTACGGAAGAGTTCCGTGCCATGTCCGAGGAGGTCCGTGCACTCAACGACCGGCTCAAGGAGGCCGAACAGAGTACGGGCGATTTCCGCCGAAACGTGGGTAACTACGAAAGCGCTTTAGACGGGGTAAAGAATTTAGGGAAGGGCATTGACGATGTAACGAAGGCGGGTCTGGGCTTTACACAGTCGCTTATGGCCTCCACGCAACTCCTCGGATTGTTCGGGACAGAAACGGAGGAGAGCGCCGAGGCGACGCGAAATCTGCAAAAGGTACTTGCGTTGTTGTCGTTGGCCCAGCAGGTTAACAGTAACCTGCTGAAGGAGGGCACGCTTTTCAAAGTGAAGGATGCCGCGGCCGAGAAGCTCAGAGCCGTGCAGACGGCGATAGCTACCGCAGCGACCAAAGCGTCCTCTGCTGCTTTGGGGCTTTTCAAAAAAGCCCTTATCGCTACGGGGATCGGCGCCGTTGTGGTTGCTCTCGGTACCCTCGCGGCGAATTTCGACAAAGTTAAAAAGGTCGTGCTGGATCTTCTTCCGGGTCTCAAAGATACGGGCGCCGCGTTCGACGAGATAAGGGCCGTTCTTCGGGGCGTAGGCGAAGCCGTGGTAAATTGGGTGCTTGTCCCGTTTCGGACCGCAATGGCGGTCATACAGAAACTTGTGAAGGGCGATTTTAAGGGGGCCATCAATGCCGGTCTTGACGAGATCAAGCGGGGGTATAACGTGGCGGCGAACTACCAAAAGGGCTACGAAGAACAGAGCCTCCGTAACGCAAAGCGGGCAGAGGTCGAGCGGGCGAAACTGCGCACCTCCGAATTGGACAACCTGATCAAGGACAACGAGGCACGTTATGGCTCCGACTGGAAATATACGGAGGAGGCGCGGCAGGCCTATGCGGAACTGTTCGCTGCGAAGAAACTCATGTACGAGGGCGACGCTGAAGCCCTTCGGGACCTACAGCGGGAGGAGTGGCGTTACCATTTAGAGCTCGAACAGCGCCAGAAAAAAAGTACGACGAGCGCATCGGGGAGTACGGCCGAACAAAGAGCCACTGCCGAATTGAAAGCGGTGCGGGAGGCCGAAGACGCGCGGGTAAAACTCATAGAGGACGGTACGGAACGAGCCCGCAGAACAATAGAATTGTCATATTTACGCCAGATAGAGGACTTGCGTCTTCGCCTGAAGACGGAGTCCGATTTGACCGTGGCCACCCGCGAAGCCCTGAACGACAAAATCGTCAGCCTCGAAGCCCAACAGTCCGCCGATCTGCAAAAGTTGGAAGAGGAACGGGCCGAACGTATGCGGGCCTTGGAGCGGGAATTGGAGGACAGCCGCACGTCTCTCATAGAAAATAGCTATGAGAGACGGATGACTGAAATCAATTTACAGTATGACCGGCGGATAGAGTCCTACAAGAAATATCTGGACGAGGAAGAGGGACTGACCGAGAAGCAGCGAAAGCGGGTCGATGAACTGATATTGAACGCCCAGAAGGCCCGCGGGATCGCCTTGAGTCGTCTTTGGGGGGAACAGCTCGAAAAAATTGCAGGGCTGCAATTAAGCGCCGTGGATGACACCCTGAAAAGTATCGAGGACAAGATAGAGAACGCGGTTGCTCGTAAAAAAGACGGGTCGGGACTTATCGATGTGAAGGGTACGCGGGAAAATCTTGCCGAAGTCGATTCCGCCTTGGACGAGTATATACTCGGCCTGAATAAATATCTGGACGCGGCTAAAATGGCCTATGATGCCGTTTCGTCCACCCTGCAGGGCAGCGAACTCGAAGCCGAGCAACAGACATACGCCCGTACCGTCGAAAGCGTAACGGGGCGAATCAACGCTGCCTATGCGCTTCAGGCAGAAAACGCCGAGCGTTCGAAGGGTATACAACTGGAAGCGCTGACCGAGTTACTCGATAGAATGTCGGAGTATGCACACGCGGCCGCTCAAGTAATCGCCTCCGTGGCGGAAACATGGAATATGGGGTTGCAGGTGCAGCTGGACGACCTGAACGCACAGTTGGACGCTTTAGAGGAACGATACGAGAAGGCCCAGAAGCAACGTGAGGATGCGGTGGCGCATGTCGAAGAGATAGAGTCCCGACTACAGGCGGCTACGGGCGGTACGACCGAAGCCCTGAAAGCACAACTGCAGGAGGCGATGCACGCCCGCGCCGATGCGGAACGCGAAGAGCAGCGACTGGCCAAGGAGAAGGAGAAGCTGGAGGCCCAAGCAGCCCGGAGGGAAAAGCAGATGCGTCGGAACGAGCTGATGTCGCAAATCGCGCAGGGTATCGCCAATACGGCGGAGGGTGCTACGACGGCTTTGAGATGGGGGCCTATACTTGGGCCGATCCTTGCCGCTATGGTGACGGCTTTAGGGCTTGCTCAGGTGGGCATTATGACGAGGCAGCTTACGAAACTCGCCGACGGGGGCGAGATCGTCGGTCCCTCCCATGCAGACGGAGGCGTGCCTATTCCCGGCACGAACTACGAGGCAGAGGGAGGCGAGTTTGTGGTCAACAAGCGGAGTTATCGCGCAAATGCGGACCTTGTTCGCTTCATCAACGACACGCCACGGGCTATTACGGCGGCCGATCTAATGGGCGTAGTTCCGCGGGGTGACACCCCCGTAGTCAACGTCGCTGCGGGCCGTGGGGGCGAAGACCGTATCATCGAAGCGATCGAAGGAATCGACTTTCAACCCGTGGTGGCGGTGACAGATATTAACGATGTCAATAAGGAGATGGTCACCGTGAAAGATCTGGCGGGTTTTTAAAGTCGGATTTATAAAATTTCGTCTTTAGGGTATGGAAGAAAAGATACCTACCTACCGATGCACGGTCGACAGTCTGGACGAGACGGGTATCATGGCCGTGTCTTTCGTGGAATGTCCGGCCATCGAAAGCAATTTTATCGCCTTGAGAAAACCGGCCGAAATTAAGCTGAGAGTAGATCAGCAAAAGCAACTTTTGACAGGGGCGCTTTTGATTCCGGACCAACGTATTTATCGATACGACTACGAGCTTGGCGAGTATTACATCACGTTCTCGCAGGAAGAGATCGAACGAATCGCACTTAAAATGATGCGTACACGCAAACCTCTGGACCAAACCACGCATCAACATGAGAAACCGTTGGAGGGCAATCATCTGGCGGAGCTCTGGATCGTCCGTGATTCGAAGTGCGATAAATCGGTGGCCTTGGGTCTGGGAGAACTCCCAGCGGGGACTTTGGTCGTTTCGTACAAGATCGAAAACCCTGTGTACTGGCGTACCGAGGTCCTTACGGGGCATGTCAAGGGCTTTTCGTTGGAAGGCATATTCAATTTTAATTCTGTTCGAATGAATAAAAATCCGAAAACCGCCGCCCAGTTTGCCGGAGAGCAGGCCGCGGCAAAACGCAAAAGTAAGGGAGCGCCCGCCTTTTTCCAGAAGATAAAGGCCTATCTGGAAGGGGAGACCGAAGAAGAGGCAGAAGCCGTGGCCGAGGAGGCGAAAAAGGATGAGACTGACAGTGGCACGCCCTATCTGGTATTCGAACTCTCCGATGGCGACGAGGTCTGGGTGGATGCAGAAGGTTTTTGCACTTTGGCCGGCGGTGAGCAAGCTCCGGCGGGCGAGCACGCTCTCGCAGACGGTAACGTAATCGTCATAGACGAAGCTGGCGTACTGGTGATCACACAGCCGGAGGCCGACGGGGTGGAACCCACCGAAGCGGACATTGCGATGGCCAAACAGCGTGGCAAGGCCTTCCTCCGAAGTCAGAGCCCGAATGCGGCCAAGATCGCTAAACTGGAGGCCCGGATCGCCGAACTGGAAAAGCAACCCAGTACGGGGAAGGTTGCACCCGACGTAGAGGGCGGCGGTCGGAAAAATCCCGAAGAGATGGCTGGGCACCAGAAAATGGCGGAGGTGATCCGATTCCGGCAATCCCGATAAAAAAAAGTAAACCCATAAAAAGCACATATCATGGCAAACATGTATAACATCAACGGGCTTTCCTACAACGCAAAGGAGAACCCGGAATGGTTTACCCGCGCGATGTTCGGAGGTCGCTTGATCAGCGAGGGGAGGATTCGCCCCCTCGTAGGTATCAAAGGCGATGAGCTACTCAGCCAGATCGATTTGGAGAACAAGGTTCTGCAAGCCGACGGCCGCGACTGCGCGTGGACGCCGAATCAGGTTTTCAAACTCTCCGAGAAAAAGGCGAGTGTCAAGACCTATAAAATCAACCTCGAACAATGTATCGACGAGTTGGAGAACAAACGGACGCTTTATCAGCTTTCGCCGGGGGCTGCCAACGAAAGCCTGCCTCCCGATCTGGAGGCGGCGACGCTGGCCCTGCTCGCTATCGGACTCTCGAACGAGATCGAGGAGATGATCATCGGTGGCGATGAGTCCCGTGACCCGAACCAGTTTAACGGTATGGTCAAAACGCTGCTCGACAGTGCCTCTTCCATTCAACTGGCCGGGCAGACTCTGACGAGGGCGAATGTGCTGGATGCTGTCGAATCGGTTTATGCGGCGATTCCGGAAGACGTGTTGCAGTCTGAAGAGGCGGAGACGCTGTATCTGTTCTGCAGTTACAACACGCGACGGCTCATCCGTGCCGCTTTGGCCGACAAAACCAATCAGACGATGGCCGCTTCATGGTCTGTGGACGAAGGGGATAAACGCAACCCCCGTCTGTTCTACCTCGGCATGGAGCTGGTTGCCGTCAAAGGTATCGACAACAACACGCTGATCGCTATCGACAGTCGCAACACCTATCTGCTGACCGACCTTTTGGGGGATCTGGATGAGGTTGAACTGGGTAACTTCCCTAAACCCCACGAGAACAAGGTGTACATCAAAGGCCGCATGCGTTTGGGCTTTGTTATTCCGTTCGAGGATGAAGCGGTCATCATGTCCACGTCTATCACCGCAGACCGGCCACTGAAGGCCGACGGCCTGATCGTCTCTCCTTCCTCTCTGGTTTTCCGGGCCGCAGGAGAAACGAAAACTTTCAACGTGGTTACTGCTAAGGGGGTTGAGCCCGCGCTGAGTGCCGCTCCATCGGGCTTTACCGTGACCGCCGGCGAGGCGACGACTTCTGGCGACAAGGACACGACGACGGTTACAGTGGTTGCGGCCGATAACACGGGGGCCATGTACCCACGGACGGGCCAAATCATCGTAAGCCTCCCCGATGAGGATAGGGCCGTCACGGTGACGCTCAATCAGCGCAATGAGGACGTGGACACGGTCACTCAGTAGACGGTTGTTCGGGGTAAGGGGGGGGCGGCATCTATCGCCGCTCTCCGCCCTTACTTTTTAACGTGATAAAAAAACAAGAAAATGGCAGGTTGTAAACTGACAAAGAGTCTGGATAACAAGGCTTGCGAATACGCTATCGCCGGAGCGAAGGCCATCTATCTGGCGAACTTCTATGCGCCGGTGGAGGGAGAGGCCGCCGTGACCAACGCAATCGCCTACCAGTTCGATACCGACGGTTATATATCGTCGATCAAATTGCCTACGGGCGAATCGTTTTATGAAATTACCGGGGAAAACAATACAATTTCCTTCACGGATGCCTTGTTGGCAGGAGGAAACGGGGGAAAGTATCGGCAACACACGGTGAACGCGGTGCTCAATCAGTACGACGTCGACATTTTGAACGAGGGGGATGCTCTGAGTCTGGGCCGGTTCATCGCTGTTGTGGTCGATAACGCGGGCCGCGCTGTCGTCTTGGGTCGCACTGGTGGTCTGAGCGCCCCCGCTGGCGGCTTCGACTATAACAGTGGAGCGGCCGAGGCCGACGCAACGGGTTGGACGGTGATTTTGCAGGGTTCTTCGAACGAAATCGCCCCGCTTCTCAAAGACGTGACCGTCATCGATCCGATCTACAAGGAAACGGTGAAACCCTAAAAAACGACTTTCTTTTCCAACAAACGCGGTATTTTTTTGACAAATGCCGCGTTTGTCGTCTTTAATGTATGGGGACTTGTAGAATACAGCGCATCGTGCCGCCATGTGGTTACCGGGAGGGAGGTATAGACTCTATCCGGTTATTGGATTTCGACGATTTCAACGGATTCGAGTTCGGAGGTACCGGTCTGTATGACGACTGCCTTGTTACGGACGTATTGCGGGAGGGCAATTTTGCAGAAGTAGATGCCCCCGATACCGCTAAGTATAATTCGGTCTTGCAGAACGGTGTTTATACGCACACTTTAGAGACCTTCGTAGGGGAGCTCTCGGCCGAGTTAGCATCGGCGTTGCACTTGGCTACCAAGCGGAGATATATCGTCGTGTTTCGGTCGAAATCCGGCAGGCATTTCATCTTTGGCTATGAAGCGGGGGCCCTTGTCAGCTACGCGAGCCAGACGGCCGACGGCATCGGATCGTTGGTAACCATATCGGCTACTTCCATATACCCTCTCTTCGAAGTATCGGGGCAGGTTATAACGGACCTTCCGTGGGTGCTGGAGGACGGTACTTGGAATATGTCGGGACTGTGGTATGATAGCGACGCGTGGAAATATTAAAAACGAAAAGCATGTACGATCTGAAGAAAATATCAGAGGGGATAACCGGTCAGGAGGCGGCCGACATCATTTATGACAACGACTCTGCCCTGAAAGCAGAAATCGTTCATGTGGCCGAAGATACGATAAGCAACGGCATGATCGGACAGGCCGACGGCGTGGCCGGGCTGGATTCGCAGGGCCGGGTACCGGCCTCTCAGTTGCCCTCCTACGTGGACGACGTACTGGAAGGCACGCTCCGCGACGCGACGACGTTCGTCGATCCGGAGGGCACGCCTTACGGGCCGGAATCGGGTAAAATCTACATCGACACGACCACGAACAAGGAATACCGCTGGTCGGGATCGCAATACGCGGTCATTTCCGAATCGCTCGCGCTGGGCGAAACCTCCTCGACGGCCTATCGCGGCGACTGGGGTAAGGCCGCCCACGATCATGCACAGGTCAAAGACGGCAGCAACCCTCACTGCACGACCTTCGCCAGCCTGCCGGACAAACCCGCGGTGCTCGCGCTGGGCGAAACCTCCTCGACGGCCTATCGCGGCGACCGGGGTAAGGCCGCCCACGATCATGCACAGGTCAAAAACGGCAGCAACCCTCACCGCACGACCTTCGCCAGCCTGCCGGACAAACCCGCGGCGCTCCCCGCCGACGGAGGCAACGCCGACACGGTCGGCGGACTGGGCAAAGGGGAATTTGCGAGAGTTAACGAGGCCGCTTATACGAGCAATCTGGACACCGTAAACGGCCCCGGAGGCTTCATAGGTAATCCGGGCGACAACTTCGCATCCCCGGAACGGAATTATCCGATTCAGGAAGCAGGCATTTTGATCTACGGTAAATCCGCTTACGATTCCGCCAACCAAATATACGGGTCGTACAAATCGAACCGCTGGTTCTGCCGTGGCAGCGGAACGGGTCCGGCGCAGAAAACGGACTGGGCGGAATTTTGGACGACGAAGAACCTCGGACAGGACGATATTTTCACGCGCCGGGGTGCAGCTACGGACCTCAATGCGGCTACGACCTACGGAATATACACTTACAACAAAGATACGGCCAACGCTCCGACGGAATACGGATCGGTGTTCGTGTTGGAGGGAACGGGCCGTGCGGGCAATTGGATACAGATGGCCATCGGGTACTCCGTGGGTAATTCCTCCCCGCAGCTTTATATACGGTTCCGCCCTAATTTGATAAATTGGGGTGATTGGATAAAAGTGGCAGACGCGACTGATTCTTTTATTAAGAGGACGATGGTAGAATACGATATTAGCAATCTACCAGTGGACAGCGGGAGTTATACAGTTAATGATACACCTGCCTACAGGGGCGGTCTGTTTATTTTTAACGCACCCCCCAAGGCCTCCCGTTCAGGCTTAGGGTTTTATCTTCCCGGAGGTTCGATCAGCCGTCCGCAGTTACTTACTGGGTTGGATAATAACCCCGCCAAATGGACCAACCTCGGCGAAATCTCAGTTAAAACGGATCTTGAGAAGTATCTGCCCTTATCCGGGGGAAGGACTCTGACAGGAGACGTATTGATCCGAAACGGCAAATCTTTGAAAAGCGAGTCGGACTCCGGAGTGGTGGTCGGCCTGACAGACACGATGGGGGACGGCGTCCACCGGACGACTTTAGGAAGCACACGCCGGGCTGCGGTGATCGTCACGGACGGCACACCCGTCAAAAGACAGGACGGGAGCGGTGCTTATAAGATTTGGGATTCCTCGAATTTCGACCCGGCCGACTATATGGCCATCGACCGGGGGAATTCCGGTGCCGGCACCTCGAAAATATGGGTCGGCACGCAGGCCCAATACGACGCTATCGCCACCAAATCGGCCGAAACGCTTTATTTCATTCAGGAATGATTATCACGGCAGGACAACGGATCAAGGAGATCCGACTCGGAGAGAAAGTCATCGGCAAGGTGATGCAGGGCGACCGGGTGGTGTACCAACGTTTTCGGTTGAACATCACGCCTGCGCTATCTTTCGCGGCAGCCGGCGGGAACCTGGTACTTTCTATCGACTGCGCGGCGTGGCAAACGTGGACGCTGACAGGCGTGCCCGCTGGTTGGAGAGCATCTACTACTTCCGGGAAAGGCCCTGCAGGGCCGGTCCTTACTGCCCCGAACAATACATCTACCCAAGCGGTTTCCGGTGTGATCACCGTCACCAGTGAGGGCAAGACTGCGACCTGCAGCTTGTCGCAGGCGGCCGGGGCGAAAGTCTACGAGGAGATTGCCATCGATGGGTATAGCTACAGCGTGATCCCGGCCGGTGGGGGCTCAGTCTTGCCCTCACTGGCCTATTCCCAGCGGTGGACGTGGAACGGCGTAAGCGGATCGGGAGGGACGATTACGTCCGGCGCAACCGTATCATACTATGGTTCCGGCGTCAATTCGTCCACGGGTGCGGTGTCGGCCGCCTCAAAAGGAACTATTGTATCCGAGCAGACGACAGTTGCGACTCCGCGGGTTACGATACGGCTCAACGGGGAGGCTGCCGCAAAAACAGTATCCGTCTATCAAGCCGCAAACGTATGGATCGGTTACTCCGACTTTACAGTCCGGTCAGTCACCTATAACGAAATCCCGTATATCGGGGGAACGGTTAATCCCTATGTCCTCGCAACCTACTCGGATTATTATTCATCGGGAGCCAGTGAGTCGGGAAAACTGGGCATGCCGCCCGGTATGTCCTTGCGGTGCTCCCTGAACGCTCCCGGTTTTAGCGTAACTGTAGCCGGGGAGGTAACTGCCGAGAGGAATACGAGCGGGAGTAGCCGGTCTGCCACGGTTTATATGGATTTTGTTGAAGACAACATACTACGGGACCACAAGGATGTGACGGTAACGCAAAAAGGCAGGTAGCCGTTCGTTTCTCCGAATGTTCGTTTGAAGTTGTGCACTATGTCGGCTTGATGAAAACTCTTTGTGCTATCAATTGTCTGTATGGTAGTTTGTTACCTGTTTATTTCCGCGGCATGACTGCAAAATGGCGTCTTTTAAAGCAGAACCCCGAAACAAGCGCGCGGACGGTACGTATAACGTCTGCATCCGCGTCATCCACCGCCGCGAAGTGCGGCGACTCTCCACGCAGATCTTCGTCACGGCGGCCGACCTGACCTCCGGAGGGAAGATAAAAAACATCCGGGTGCTCGAACAGTGCGAAAAGCTCATCGCGAAGTGCCGCTATATCTGCAACGATATAGGGTATGAAGCGACGGTGATGCCCGTCGACGAGCTCATCGAACGAATCCGGACCGGACTGTTGGGCGATAGGTTCCGGTTGGACTTCTTCGAGTATACCCGGCGGAAAGCCTCCGAGATGACGCCCGGAACGGCCGGCGGGTACCTCGTCATGTTGAGTGCGCTGCAACGGTTTATCAAGCGCGACCGGCTGGACATTTCCGAAATATCGGCCTCTTTCCTCCAAAAATTCGAGAATTTCATCGTCAACGAGCCGAGCCAACAGGGAAGTAACCGCAAGGGCGAAAAGGCCGAAATCAAGCCGAAAAGCGGCCGTGCGGTCTCGTCCTACCTGACCTATATCCGGGCCATGCACAACAAGGCGAAAGACGAGTTCAACGACGAGGATCGCGGGATCATTCGGATTCCGTTCGCGCCTTTCAAAAAATACAAGATCAAGCGGCAGCCTCTCACACGCAAGCGCGGTCTTCCACCGGAAATCATGCAGGCCATCATCGACCTGCCCTATGAGGAGCGGGAGTCGTCGCGGTTCAATCTGGCGAAAGACTGTTTCATCCTCTCTTTCGCGCTCATCGGCATGAACAGCGTCGATCTGTACTATGCGGGGCCGGCCAAACGGCACCTGCTCGTCTACAACCGCCGGAAAACGGCCGGCCGGCGCAGTGACAAGGCGGAAATGCGCGTGCGCATCGACCCGTGTCTCGACTGCCTGTTGGAGAAGTACGCCGACCCGAAGGGTGAACGCCTCTTCGGCTTCTACCATCGCTACGCCACGCCCTTCAACTTCAACAAGGCGGTGAATACCGGCCTCAAGCAGATCGGTGAGAGGCTGGGTCTCGACCGGCTGGAGTTCTATGCTGCCCGCCACTCGTGGGCCACGATAGCCCGGTCGTCGGAGGTGGGGATCGATAAGTACACTGTGCACGAGGCGCTGAACCACGTCGACAGCAACATGACCGTTACCGACATCTACATCGACCGGGACTGGTCCGTGATCTGGAACGCCAATAAAAAAGTGCTCTCTCTGTTCGACTGGTCGGCGGTGGGGTTTGACGTTCTGTAATTTTTTCGTCTTTAAGGCGATGAAAGTAGTTTACAATCGCCTCATACCTGTTCCCGGCTACGTCGCCATGATGTTCTTCGGGACGATCTTCGCCCGACGGAAATATCGGCCCCTCTCGGAGGCTGTGATCCGCCATGAAGCGATACACGATGCGCAGGCCGCCGATTTCGTACCGGAAGGCAAGCCGTTCGAAGGCTGGCAAAAGTTCCGGGCCTACTGCCGGTTCTACGTGAAATACCTTGCCTATTGGCTGAAGTACGGATATAAAAACGTACCTTTCGAACGGGAGGCGCGAACCTATGCCGCACGGCTGGAATACCTCCGGCAGAGGAAACGGCACGCCTATAAAGCATTCGAATGACATGGATACCTACGCGAACGAACTTTGAGAAGGAGTCAAACAGGTGTCGACTGCCGCCCTAAGTTTTAGCTGAAAAGACTATTCGAATTTACTGATGTAGTCTTTCAACCGCTCAACCTGCCCGCGGCTAATGTTCGAAAAAGAAACGCGCTCCTTAAGTAAAGCAATCCCTTTTTCCTCGATAAATTTGCCTATGGAAGTATTCAAAAAAATAGAAGGTAATGACGGTACTTCGTCCAAATCGAGGACAATGTTTTCTCCGGCATTGAGCTTAGACACCATGATCCTCAGCAATGTGCTCCCCGCGTCGGGCAACGGCTGGCCTCTCACAATATCCTTCAAATGAATTGTACACATAGATCCTCCTAAAATTTAATCAAGTTCAAAGCTATCTATTATTTCTTCATCCTCGAAATGAGATAGCGTTAAATCGTAAAAAATTAACGTACCGGGGAAGTTAAAATTGTTTTCCCGGACACTAATTTTTTCTTTGCTCGCGCTTAAATAACCTCGGTTGCTGAGGATACGCAATTCATCTTCTTCTGTACACGCTGTGCGAATATTCCCCAACCCCAATCCACGGTTATGTTGCTTTGACTGGATGGTGAACCTGTCGCTCATCGCAATTTCGAGGGCCTTACCGTCGTTCAGTTCGCCGGGGCATTTTTCTCGAACAGATGTGGCAATACCCTTGCCAAAATCGCAAATAGCGACAGACAATTTATGCGCTTCTTCTATATACCGAATAAAAGAGAACGCCACCCCATCTGCATCGGCGTGGTCAAAGATATTGTAATACGCTTCCAAAAGGCTGTTAGGGACCGCGCTCAAATCCTTTTGTTTGAAAGGGCCCCGTTTCAAAAAATCATAAACCTGTTGGCTGTGCGACTCTTTGCCTTCATCTGTTATACGCCAAAGATTCAAAATAGTTTCATCCTTCGCCTCTGTGTAGTCTTTATGCTCCGCCCAATATGCCCGCCAATTCAACTTGTCGAAAATAAGATCCCGGACGTTACTTCCAACCGCCATTATGCACCCCCGTTTATGAAAATACTCAATAAAGCATGCAAGGCAGGCAAAGTGCACCGCTTCAAATTTTTCGGCCTCCGATGGTAAACGTATCGCAATTTTATCCCCCGTCTTGATCTTAGGAGTCAGCCGCTCAACGTTACTAACAATCGTTTCAACCCACCTAATTATTCCGACAGAATTAAAATCAACTCTATATATCATATTCTTCTCTTGGGGGTGAGCGGGATAACATTCCCGGATTTACATGCGCATTTTAGGCAGTGGCCACAATACCGGCGGTCTTTTTCGAGAGTTCTTCGATCGTGCGCTGCTGGGATAGTACGGTCTCCGTCAATCTGGTAATCTGATCGAAAACCTCACGGGGCATCGTGATACTTTCGGCAGCGGAAGCGGCTGACGCAGGAACTGCGGGTACATATTTTTCGCCCTGTCCTGTTTTTAACCACGCGATATTAATATTGAAAGCGCGGCATATATTGGTTATTACCTTGTCACCAAATGCGCGTTTTCCTTTTAATATTAGAGATAAATGGCGAGGGTCTATGCCCGATTTTTCGGCAAAATCTTTATGGCTTAAACCAGATTCGAACTTTACTTCCAATATTCGGCTGATTATTTCTTCTTTATTATCAGTCATTTATCAATTAAAATACAACTACAATTAAAAATAATAACCAATTTTCTTGCTATCGGTAATTATTATTGATATATTTGCCCTTGTGATACACAAGTGATACACAAATATAATAAAAAAGATGAAAGTAATCTATCACGAAGGCAGCCGTAGCTCGATCACCGAGCTGGACTGGGAAGCGCGGGCTGCGGTCAGTCACGCCAAATCCATGGTGGAGGGGAAAACGGGCTTCCGCACCCAGGGCGGCGAGGTATGGCGGGATTGCGCCCTCGAAATCTGGCTGGGGCATAACATATACACGACCGCCATCGAGATACGTCCGCCCGATAGAGCCGTACTGGAACGCCCCAACGCTTTCAATGCGGCCGCCTATTACGCGAACGGCGTCTTTTGGGCGTACTTCAGCCGAAATAAAGTCGAACTAATATAACAAGCTATGAACAAGACACAAGTAGAAATCATCGTCAATTACCCGCGGTGTGAGTTCCTCCCGCTGCGCTATCTAAGAGTAATAAATGGCGATTATGGAAGCGACAGTTCCGAACAAACAGATACGAGTAAGTAACCAATCAAAACAAATACGGCAATGACACTGAATGAGAAAATGGCCCTGAAGGCCGAAATCGCCGCAGTAGTGACGCGGCACCTGTCGTACCTCGACACGGAGGCGACGCGCGAGGTCTATGACCTGTTGGCTACCGCCCGCGGCGCGATGGATGAAACGATCACGAAAGTTCTGGAAGCGCACGCTTTCGGCAGTTTCCGGGACCTTAAAAACGCGACTAAGGCATGAGGGCATTCGAAATAGAGATCGACCGGGAGGCTGCGGCCCGGACCCCCGACTTCAAGGAGGCCGTCATGCGCACCGCTAACGCTGTGTCAGGAGGCCCTTATTACTCGAAGCGATTCCGGGGCCGGCCTGTCGTGATAGTCGCGGTGGACAACGACCATTTCGATTCAAAGATAAAGCTCCTGGCTTCCTACTATTTCGAGGGCTATCGTATAACCGAACTGGGATAAGGCCATGAGGACGTACTGTGTACGAACGTTCATCGACGAGGGACAGATATGGATGGTCTCACGGAAGGCGCCGGAATACGCCACGAGCGTTCTAAGCGAAGCCTGTCAGGCCTACAACAAAGAGGTAGACTGGCTTGCCGCAAACTTCTACCTCCGCCACGAGCTCGACCACGAGCCGACGCCGGCCGAAGAGCGATTGGCCCGATACTGCATGCTCACGGCCGTAGACAGTAAAGACCCTGATAACGAATTAGTAATAGACGCAAGTGATAAATATTATGAATGACAAGGAAATGACATTTTCCGAATGGTGGCGGGGCCTTGCGCCCACGGAGAAAGACCGGGTATCGATCGAGCTTTCGGCCGCCTGTAACGTGTCGCTGGCCACAGTACGTTCGTGGGGTATCGGCTACCGGACCCCCCGGACGCGGTGCCAAGACATCGTAGCGGAGTTTATCCGCTCGGAGACGAACGAGGAGGTCTCGCCCGACACCTTATTCCCGAATTAAGCTATGGATCTGCAAATGTTAAAAGACCAGATCGTCGAAGCGACGGAGCTGGCCGCGCTGGGAGTCGCCAAACAGATGTTCCCGGCCTTCGATGAAGTAAAGTTCAGTGAAGCGGTGAAAATCGCAGGGAGCGAGAGGTGGCTCAAGTACCACATCAAAGCCGGGAACCTGCGCCCTGTACGCCGCGGCACGGCCAAGAACTCACCGATCTACTACAGCCGCTTGGAGATAGCGGCACTGAAGAAAGCGGAAGCAACAATAAATCCGACCTTATTATGAATGACACGAAAGCCTATTGGCGCATGGACGCCGAACAGAAGATCCGCCACGAGAGTATGAACTTCGCAGTCCGGGTTCTCAAAATCATGCCGAGCCATTACAAGAAACCGATTTCGGTGTTGGACTTCGCCCGTATGGTGGAGGGTTTCATCACGGACCGACTGAAGGAAGACATCGACGAATTACCGAGGGACGTCATCGAGGGCCTTCGGAAGAAGTACGGCGACAAAGAATCCTACAAGGACCTGCTATGAGACGTATCAAAGAGATCGCAGCGCTGTGGCGCGTGCTCGTTCGCCGGCAGTTCACCGGTGGACGAAAAAGAGGTGATCGGGTGATCGCCGCAACGATTACAAACCTTTTAAAATCATAAGACAATGGATGTAAATGTAAAAGTAACAGTAGATTTGGGCGACCGAGCTATGTCGCTGTTCAACCGTCTCGCCGCTACGGGCGCGGCCCTGACCGAGGTGGCGGGTGCCACGAAAGGGTCGGCCGAAGCGCTTGCGCAAATGGCAGATGCTGCCGAGCCGGTACTGGCCGCATTGGAAGAACCGGTCCCGGCACAGGAAGCGCCGAAAAAGGAACCCTCCAAACGTACACCTCGTGCAAAGGCCGAAACACAGAAAACCGAACCGAAAGAGCCCGCGCCCGTCGAAGGCTGGGAGGATATGGACGACGAAGCCCGACTGGAGTTGATCAAGTCCGAGGTGACGAAACACGCCAAACGGGGCAAGAGCGTCGACATCCGGGAAATGCTTTCCCATTTCAACGCCTCCCGCGCTTCCGAGCTCGATCCGAAAGATTACGAGGCCTTCTGTCGGGCGATTTCACGTTACGGGGCCGGCGATAGTCTGGAGGACATTTTCTCCACGGATAAGGGGGCGGAATAATGGCAGGGAGGCACGCTATACTGAGCCCTTCGTCGGCACACCGGTGGATGGCCTGTCCGCCTTCGGCCCGCTTCGAGGAGCAGATACCTGAGGAGGCGAGCCCTTACGCAGCGGAGGGTACGCTGGCGCACGAGCTGGCGGCCCTGCTCCTGTCGGTCCGGGCGGGTCTGTACAAGGGCTCTCAAAAGGAGCTTAATGCCGAGCTGGGACGGATCGAGTCCAACCCGCTGTACAACGCGGAGATGATGGATCACTGTGAATCCTATGCTGAGTTCGTTGCCGGGAAAGGGGGCGAGATACTCATCGAGCACACCTACGACTTGTCGGAGTACATACCCCTGTCGTTCGGGACGGCCGATGCGACGAACCTGTGTAAAGAGACGATCCATATCACCGACTTCAAGTACGGCGCAGGCGTCAGGGTAGGCGCCACGGCAAATAAGCAGATGATGTGCTACGGCCTTGGCGCCTATGGCGCGGCGGTGAAGAAAGGTCTCGCGCCAGGAACGGTCTCCCTTTCTATCTTTCAACCTCGTGCGGGAGGGTATTCCTCGTGGGATATACTGACCTCCGACCTGTTGGAGTGGGCCGAAAAGGAAGCAAAGCCGAAGGCAATGGAGGCGATAGCGGGGGCGGGGGATTTCTGTCCCGGTGATCACTGTCGGTTCTGTAAAGCCCGGACCCGCTGTAAAGCGTATTATGACCGCTTCGCCGACCTGAAAAACATATGGGACAAACGGCAAATGACCGAGTCGGACACAGCGACAGTGCTTACCTACGGGCCTCTGATTTCGTCATGGGTCAAAAAGGTTACGGAGGAGTGCACCGCCCGGATGAGCAAAGGCGAATCGATACCGGGTTTTAAACTGGTGGCGGGTCGTAGTGTTCGCTCTTTTCGAAGCGAGGACGATGCGGTGGACATCCTGCTGGGGGCGGGTTACGAGAGTCACCAGATATTCGAGCCGAAGCTGAAAAGTCTTACCGCTATCGAGGGAATAGTAGGTCCGAAACGATTCCGGGAGCTGTTCGGGAGCTGCTTGGTAACGCAGCAGGGAGCCCCGAAAATAGCCACGGAAAGCGACGACAGACCTGCCATCGGGGTATCGCTCGCTGATGAGTACGACAACTAAAAAACATTACGAAAATGAATTTTGAAGAATTTAAAGCCGAGATTATTCGGCGCGCTAAAGGAAAATATAGCGGCGCTTTTATAGGCTCCTTGAACGACGTGATAGACTATCCGAGTTTAATGACAGTGATAAAACAGGAGTTCCGACTTTTGGTAAAACGGCAGATACTTGACGCGCCCTTCATCGAGAGCCACAAGACGGAGTTTAACGCTCACGGGATATTCCTTAATGAGAACGTCAATAACGGCTTTCTGCTTGCGGAGAACAGCCCCATCGTGGTAGCGCGGGGTAACTCCATCGTGATAGCGCGGGACAGCTCCTCCGTGGTAGCGCGGGACGGCTCCTCCGTGGAGGCGTGGGACCGCTCCACCGTGGAGGCGCGGGACCGCTCCTCCGTGGTAGCGTGGGACGGCTCCTCCGTGGTAGCGCGGGACGGCTCCTCCGTGACGGCGTGGGACAGCTCCTCCGTGG
>ERZ778497.401-NODE-401-length-38089-cov-4.872036_pt1 | contig 38089 bp, 31 predicted proteins | sample MGYA00509938_ERZ778497 | MGnify/ENA primary metagenome ERZ778497 (study PRJEB29527, sample SAMN07138969) | mouse gut metagenome | material: feces | host: mouse | place: China:Nanjing | collected 2016-01-25 ... | reverse complement strand
CTTGATGATATTGCTCTCTTTAAACTCCGTCTTAAACCACTGGTTGATCTTGTTTTTTGCCTGCGTGGTCTTCACCACGTTCAGCCAGTCCCGGCTGGGACCCTTGGAATTCTGAGAGGTGATGATCTCGATCCGGTCGCCGTTGTGGATCATATAGTCGATGGGAACCAGCTTCCCGTTCACTCTGGCTCCGATCATCTTGTTGCCCACCGCGCTGTGGATGCTGTATGCAAAGTCAATGGGATTGGAACCTCTGCGCAGCGTCTTCACATCGCCGCCCGGCGTAAAACAGTACACCGTATCTGAGAACAGATCCAGGTCGCTCTTCAGCAGATTCATGAATTCCCGGTTGTCGGATTCATCCTGCTGCCACTCCAGGATCTGCCGAAGCCAGGTCAGCTTTGCTTCTGCGCTGTCCTTTCCCTCCATATTCTGCTGGATGCTGCCTCCGCTCTCCTTGTATTTCCAGTGAGCGGCAATGCCGTACTCCGCCGTCCGATGCATCTCCCAGGTCCGGATCTGGATCTCAAAAGGCGTTCCCTTCGGACCGATCAGCGTCGTATGAAGAGACTGGTACATGTTGGGCTTCGGCATGGCAATATAATCTTTAAAACGGCCCGGTATGGGCTTATACATCTCGTGAATGACGCCCAGCGCCGCATAACAGTCCTTCACGGACTCCACCAGGATCCGCACGGCAAACAGATCATAGATCTGATCCAGCGTCTTGTCCTGATTCACCATCTTTTTATAAATGCTGAAGAAATGCTTGACCCGCCCCTTTACATCCGCCTCGATGCTGGCGTTCTCCATGTGCTGGCGGACTTCCGCCACGATGTTCTGCACATACTTTTCACGGACGCTTTTCTTGTCGGAGATCTGTGCCACCAGGTCATAGTATACTTCCGGCTCCAGATACTTCAGCGCCAGGTCGTCCAGTTCGATCTTCACCTTGGCAATCCCCAGCCGCTGAGCAATGGGCGCATAGATGTCCATGGTCTCCCTTGCTTTCTCCCGCTGCTTCTCCGGACGCATGTATTTCAGCGTCCTCATATTGTGCAGCCGGTCCGCCAGTTTGATCAGGATCACACGGATGTCCTTTGCCATGGCAAGAAACATCTTTCTTAAATTCTCCGCCTGCTCATCCACCTTGTCCGCCGAATAACTCAGCTGTCCCAGCTTGGTGACGCCGTCCACCAGAAGCGCCACCTCTTCCCCGAACAGCTTTGTCACATCTTCGGTGGTCATGGGGGTATCCTCCACCACATCATGCAGAAGACCGGCAACGATGCTCTCCTTATCCAGCTCCAGGTCCGCAAGTATGATCGCCACGCAGATCGGATGAATGATATAAGGTTCGCCGGATTTGCGGACCTGGTCCTTATGAGCATCCATGGCAATCTGAAATGCTTTTTCGATCATGGAAATGTCTGCAGACGGATGATATCTTGCCACGCTTACGATCAGTTCCTGATACAGATGTTCAGGACTGGTAAAATCTTCCATTACTTTGATATTTCTCTCATCCTTGCGGATCTCTTTCGCTGCTGTCATGTTCATCACCGTTTCCATCAGGTTTCTGTTTTTCCGGATCTGGTTCCGGAACTCTACTTTCCTTTGTAACAAATGACGCTGTCCACGTCATATTTTTTCAGCCTGTCTCTGCCCTTCAGACCTGCAAGCTCCATCAGAAATACCATCTTCACCACTTCACCGCCCAGAAGTTCCACCAGTTTCGCCGCCGCCTCGATGGTCCCGCCTGTGGCGATCAGATCGTCGATCAGCACCACCTTCTGCCCCGGCCTGATGGAATCTCTGTGCATCTCGATCTCTGCGCTTCCATATTCCAGCTCATACTCCATGGATATGGTCTCCCGCGGAAGCTTTCCCTTCTTGCGCACCAGCACAAAGGGCTTTCCAAGATTGTACGCCACCGGCATGCCGAAGATAAATCCTCTGGACTCCGTTCCGGCGATCACGTCGAACTCAATCCCTGCCAGCTTCTCCTGGATCCCGTCAATGGCAAGCTTCAGTCCTTCTGCATCCTGCAGAACCGAAGTCACGTCCCGGAAAATGATCCCCGGCTCCGGAAAATCCGGAATGCTCACTACATAATCTTCTACTTTCTTCATCCGTATTCACTCCTTTTGTTCTATATATGTATTTCCATGCGGAAAGCCTGCGCCCCGCACGTTCGACAGCCTCACAAGGCTAACTATAACACAAAACTGCATACTTCGCAATCAGTCAGCAGTAATTCAGTATCCGAAGCTGCAGCCGCCTCTGCCCGCGGAATTCGTTCATCTCCGGATAATACAGGATATGCATCACCGGTTTTTTCTGCAAATCTTCCAGCACTTCCTGCATACAGCTGCTGAAAAAAATACCTTCCCGCACCGTTTTGCTCTCATCCATGAGTTTCATACGGAGTACATTCTGATTCTTCCCCAATACACGGGATTCTAAAACAGTCACGTTTCTTGCGGCAAAGACCGGCTTTGTATTGCCTTTTCCGAAGGGCTCCAGAAGCAAAAGCTCCTCCGTCAGCTTCTCCGACACATGGGAAAAGGGCAGCACCATATCGATATGGATCACCTCGGTCAGATCCGCTGCTGTCAGCGTACAGTTCTCATTGAGCCGCTCCCGGAAGGTCTCCACCAGCTCTTCCGATATGGACAGCCCGGCGGCCATGGGGTGTCCGCCGTATTTCAGGAACAGTTCCCTGCACCGGCTCATCTCTTCAAACATGGAATACGCCTCAATGGAGCGGCCGGAGCCTTTTACCGCCTCTTCGCCTTTTGTAAGGACAAAGACCGGCCGGTAATAACGTTCCCGGATCCGGCCTGCGATAATCCCCGCCAGACTCTCATGACAGTCCGGCAGATAGACCACCAGTACCCGGTCTTCCTTCCGGGCGCTTCCTTCAATCTGCTCCACTGCCATCTCCACGCCCTTTTCTGTCAGGGCCTTCCGTTCATCGTTCAGCTCCTTCAGCTCCCCGGCCCGTTCAAGCGCCAGCAAAGGATCTTCCGTGTTCAGAAGCTCCAGCGCCCGTTTCGCCGTATCCAGCCTCCCGCTGGCATTGATGCAGGGCCCCAGAACAAAGCCGATGTGATATGCACTCAGCCGGTCTCTGGAAAGCTCATTGGCTTCGATCAGAGCGGACATGCCCGGATGGGCGGTGCGCTGCAGAAGCTTCAGCCCCTCTTTCACCAGAATCCGGTTCTCCCCGGTCAGATCCATCACGTCCCCCACCGTGGCAAATGCGGCAAACATCAAAAGGTCTTTGCAGATCAGATCCTCCGGACAGGACAGGCGGCTCCACAGCTCCTGTACCAGCTTCCACGCCACGGCTGCCCCGCACAGCTTTTTGTACGGATACGGACAGTCCGGCTGTCTGGGATTGACGATGACGTCCGCCTGCGGCACCACGTCCTGAAGCTCGTGATGGTCCGTCACAATGACCGTCATGCCCATCTCTTTTGCAGCGGCGATCTCCGTCGGCGCCGCGATGCCGTTGTCGCAGGTGACAATCGTATCCACGTCCGCTTCCCTGGCCCTGCGGATCAGGTCCAGATTCAGTCCGTAGCCGTCCTTCTTCCGGTCCGGGATATCCGTATCCACTCTGGCTCCGGCCTTCTCCAGTCCCTTCAGAAGGATATAGGTGGCACAGACTCCGTCGATGTCATAGTCGCCGATGACCCGGATCAACGCCTTCTGCCGGATCTTCTGAAGCAGCAGATCCGCCGCCTCCGGAATCCCCTTCATGAGAGAAGCCGGATGCAGATCCTTCAGGCCTCCATGCAGATATTCCCTGATTTCCTGTTCTCCTGTGAGATCCTTATTGCGGATCAGCCGGGCCGTAAACGGCGTAATCTGAAACCGTTCGCTGATTGCCTGAAAATCGGCTCCTTTCCGGATCTCCATCCATTTTGCCATAATTTGTCCTCTCCCATCCCAAATATGAAACGCATGCTTACAGTTTTTTCTCCAGACAGACCAGCTGCACGTCCGGAATGCCGTTGAACTCGCATGGAACCACAGACGCTTCCCGGTATCCAAGTTTTTTATAGAGCGCTCTGGCACTGCAGTTGCGTTCATTGGTATCCATGCGCAGACAGGAGCATCCATGCTCCCGCGCATAATTCTCATAATATGCCACAAATCGGGTTCCGTATCCCTTTCCCCGCTCCTTCGGCGAGACCACCAGCGTATGCAGCACCATCACCTCCGATTCCGGCGCCTCATACTTCCAGTCTGCATCCGCATATTCTGCCACCTGTTCCTGATTGATCCGGGCAGCGGCAACGATCCGTCCGTCTTCCTCTTCCACATACATATCATTGCACCGGACCGAATCCTCTGCTGTCTTTCTGGAAGGATAGACGCCCCGGATCCAGCCGGTGGTCATCCTGCCCGCTTCATTTTCTGTATGAATCGCTTCATAGATCTCCGAGATCTGTTCCACATCCTCTGCTGTGGCTTTCCTGAACACTGTCTGCACTCCTTTCTTCTTCCGCCTTCTTTGCAGGCTGTCAGCGGTCTTTGAATCACCCCTTCGGCCTTACTTCAAATCCATGTCGATATTCAGCCACCAGCGCAGCACATCCTGAATCTTCGCATCCCAGTATTTCCACTGATGATCTCCTGCCGATTCTTCACAGGTCAGATCATACCCCAGTTTCTTCACATGCTCCCATGCATGCAGATTATCCTGGTAGAGAAAATCCTCTGTTCCGCACCAGGCGTACAGGCGGGGCCTCGTCTTTCCTTCTGCCGCCAGCTTTTCCGCCAGAGCAAAGAGATCATTGTCCGATCCTTTCAGCTGCTCCTCACTGCCGAAAATCCCCTCAAAATACGCTCTCTTCTCTTCGAGCATCTGCCTGTGACAGTCGCTGGCCATATCCAGAGCGCCTGACAGAGACGCCGCCGCTCCAAAGGTATCGGAAGCGCCGAGTCCCAGCTTCCACGCTCCATAACCTCCCATGGACAGTCCGGCCGCCAGCGTATCCTCTCTTTTATCCGACATGCGCGGAAAGAATTCTCTGCAGATCCGGGGCAGTTCTTCCGAGACAAAGGTCCAGTACCGCATCCCGTAAGTCGTATCCGTATAAAAGCCAAGATGCGTGGAAGGCATCACCACCGCAATTCCCAGTCTGCTCATATACCGCTCGATGGAAGTCCTTCTCTGCCAGACCGTATGGTCGTCGCTCATCCCGTGCAGCAGGTAGACCGTCTTATAAGAACCGTCCTTTGCCATCCCCTCCATTCCGATCTGTTTACTCGTCTTCTGCGGAAGGATCACATCCATATTCATCCCCATTCCCAGTACATCTGAGAAAAAGTCCACATGCAATAACGCCATTTTATCCGCCTCCTGTCATCATGTTTCCTGCTTGTTCAGGTATCGCCCATATTCATTTTACCATTATCCAAAGACGGGCGCCGCAAAGCCCGGCTTCCCGGAATAGAAACAACGCCATACAAAGTTTTATATTCCAGGAAGCCCTGCCGCATGGCGCCCGTCCCGTCACTTATGCATCTTTTTTCACACTCTTTGTCTTCATGATATACCACAGCGCTCCTGTGATGCACACAGAAGAATAGGCTCCGCACACGATGCCCACCATCAGCGGAAGTGCAAACTCCTTGATGGAAGCCACGCCCAGCACATACAGCACCGCCACCATCACGAACGTAGTCAGCGACGTATAGATACTTCTCGTCAGCGTCTGGGTAATGCTTGCATTGACCACGTCTTCCAGCGTATCCTTTTTCTTCCTTTCCGCCATATTTTCCCGGATACGGTCAAAGATGACGATGGTCGCATTGATGGAATATCCCACAATCGTCAGCATGCACGCAATAAAGGTATTGCCCACGGATACCCGCGCCGCCGCATAGAACGCCAGCACAACCAGTACGTCGTGCACCAGCGCCGCCACCGCACTGGTGGCAAAACGCACATCCTTAAACCGGATCCAGATATAGATCAGCATGCAGACCGTTGCAATCACAACCGCCACAATGGCGTCGTTTTTCACTTCCTTACTGATGGCGCCGCTGATATTTTCCGCCGTGATCGTCGCCTTGTCCACACCGAAGCGCTCTGCCAGTTTTTCATTCAGCGCCTCGCGTCCGGTCAGATCCAGTTCCTTTGTCTTGATGATCACCTGATTCGTGCCTGCCACCTTCTGGGTCTGGATATCATTGTCACCGGTCACTTCGGACACCGCCGGAATCACCTGTGCATCGATCTCTTCAATGCTCATATCTTCGTTGAATTCCACCGTTGTGGACGTACCGCCCTGGAATTCCAGACTGTATTCCAGCGCGCCTCTGCCGGAACCTGCATTGACTCCCATAAGGATCAGGCCGCCTGCAATCACAACCAGGGAAGCCAGGAAGCAGATCTTTTTCTTTCCAAGGAAATCCACCTTTTTCTGCTCCTTCGCCATACCGTAGAACTTCACGTCCTGCAGCCCCAGCGCATAGAGTGCGTTCAGCACCAGTCTGGTCACCACCAGCGCCGTAAACATGGATACCACGATACCAAGCGCCAGTGTCTGCGCAAATCCTTTTACACTTCCGGAGCCTTTAAGCGCCAGCACCAGCGCCGCAATCAGCGTGGTGATATTGCCGTCGACGATCGCAGACAGCGCCTTCTGAAATCCGATCTTCATGGAAGAGCGCACAGTCTTGCCTGTTGCCAGCTCCTCCCGGATACGCGCAAAAATAATGACGTTCGCATCCACCGCCATACCGATGGAGAGGATGATACCTGCGATACCCGGAAGGGTAAGCGTCATGTCAAAACCGTTTAGAAGTCCCAGCACCAGCCCCACATAAGAAGTCAGCGCAATGCCTGCTGCCAGTCCCATGATCCGGTATGCCGCGATCATAAAGAGAAGCACGAGAAGAAATCCGATGGCTCCTGCCCGAAGGCTTGTTGCAATCGCCTCCTCTCCAAGCTTTGCTCCCACCACGTTGGAACGCAGTTCCTGCAGTTCCAGCGACAGCGTACCGATCCGAATCGTGGATGCCAGCTGACCCGCCTCTTCATACGTGAAGCTTCCGCTGATCTGTGCCTGTCCGCTTCCGATGGCTTCATTGACCATCGGCGCGCTGATCACCTCTCCGTCGTATATAATCGCGATCTGGCTTCCGATATTAGCCGCCGTGGCCACGCCGAATTTTGTTGCGCCTTCATCTGTCAGGGTCAGCGATACCACATATTCCCTGTTTCCCGTAATCTCGTCGGTTCGAGAACCCGCCTGCGCATCCGCCACATCTGCACCTTCCAGTACAATTGCGCCGTCCATGGTCTGGAACTGAAGAGAACCCGGCTTGCCAAGTTCCGCCAGAATGCTGTTGGCATCGGTCACACCCGGGATCTCGATGTTGATCCGGTCCGAGCCCTCCTGATACACCTCTGCTTCCGTGCTGTAGGTTTCCACGCGCTTCTGCAGTTTATAGATCGTATCGGACATGTCCTCCGCAGAAGGCGTTCCCTCTCCCACGGCCTCATACGTAATACTCACACCGCCGGCCAGATCCAGCCCCAGCTTAATGTTCCTGGCCGCTCCCGTGCTGCCTTCTCCCCAGCCCACTGCTGCAGTGAACAGCAGAAGCCCTGTCAGGACAACCGTCAGAAGCAGTGTGATGACTGCTTTGTTTTTCTTCATGTTTTCACTCCTCGTCTTTCCCGGCCCTTGCCGCCTGTATCATAATGGCGCACTCCACGCGTTTTCTCTCCAGTTCGCAGCTGATCTCATATGCTTCGTTGATCGAGCCGTGGAATTTGTACGCGTTTGCCGCACAGCCGCCGCTGCAGTAGAATCTCGCAAAACAGTTCCTGCACTTTTCTTTGGAATAGACATTGCAGTTCCTGAATTCCTCCCGAAGATCCGTTCTTATGATTCCCTCATCCACATTTCCCATCCGGTACTTCTCTTCTCCGACGAACTGATGGCACGGATACAGGTCTCCCCAGGGCGTAACTGCCAGATATTCTGTTCCCGAACCGCATCCGGACAGGCGCTTTGCCACGCAGGGACCGCCGGTCAGATCCAGCATAAAATGAAAGAACGTAAAATCCTCATCCGTCCCATACCGGCGCACCATCTCCGCCGCCAGCCGGTCGTATTCTGCAAAGATCTCCGGCAGATCCTCCGGACGCAGCGCATACTCCTCTTCCTCCGTGCCCACCACCGGCTCCACGGAGATCTGTCGAAATCCCAGATCTGCCAGATGCAGGACATCTCTGGAAAAATCCCTGTTGTACCTTGTAAAAGTTCCTCTGACGTAATATTTTTCCTGATTCCGGCTGTCTGCCAGCTTCCGGAACCTGGGAAGCACCAAGTCATAGCTGCCTTTTCCGTTCCGAAACGGACGCATATGGTCATGAACCTCCTTACGGCCGTCGATACTGAGCACCACATTGGCCATCTCCCGGTTCACAAACTCCTGCACTTCGTCATTCAGCAAAACGCCGTTGGTCGTCAGGGTAAAACGAAAATTTTTGTTATGGATCTTCTCCTGCCTGCGTCCATAAGCAACCAGAGCCTTTACCACCTGCCAGTTCAGAAGCGGTTCTCCGCCGAAGAAATCCACTTCCAGATTCCTTCGGCTGCCGGAATGTTCGATCAGAAAATCCAGCGCCTTCTTTCCCACCTCATAACTCATCAGCGCCCGGCGCCCGTGGTATTCTCCCTCTTCTGCAAAACAGTAGCGGCAAGCCAGATTACAGTCGTGAGCGATATGCAGGCAGAGCGCCTTTACCACCGGTTTTTTCGCATCCACAATCTCCTGAATGTAGTCCTCATAGATATCCTCGCTATAAAGCTTTCCTGCAGCAGTCAGTTCTTCCAGATCTGCCGCTCCTTCTCTTAATTCCGCTTCCGGATACCGGCCGGACAAAAGCCGTATGGTCTCTTCCGGTCCCTTTTCTTTATAATAAGGGATCATATCATAGACCATATCGTCCACCACATGAACCGAACCGCTGTTCACATCCAGGACGATGTTGTAACCATTATTCTTATACTGGTGAACCATACGTTCCCCTTTCTGCCGCTTTTCACCCTCACGCCATCCGGATGCCGGCACAGGTGTGAAAAGCACTCTATTCTCAGTCTTCATGAAAATAAGCAGCGACGCTGCCGCTGCTCATTTATTCACCTTATGTTCCTGCAGACAGATTTCCTATCTGCTGTTCTCGCAGCTCTGATTTCCTACCGTGCAGGAAGTCTTGCATGCGGACTGGCAGGATGTCTGGCACTCGCCGCATCCGCCTTTCTTCATGGTCTGCTGCAGGGTCTGCGTATTTAAAGTCTTAATGTGTTTCATCACGTTTCCTCCTTGATCTCTCAGTTATTTCACACGAATTTCTCCCAGTATAGCATATACGCCGAAAAATGAAAAGACTTTTTTCAACGTTCTTCTTCTTTGACCACCGGCGGAATCTGCGACAGCAGATTGTCCACATCCTCAAACATGGCGCCCTTGGTAGTCCCCAGATGGCTCGCCTTCCGGATATGTTTTACCACTTCCTGATACTGCGCCCGGATCTGATCGAAGAAACCGCGCAGAGACTGAAGGGATCTTCTGGAATCATCAATCACTCTGGAGATCTCCGTCTGGACTGCCGTCGCTCCGTCCGCCGCCTCGGTAATACAGTTAAACATGGCGCTGGTCTCTTCCACCATCTCCATATTGTGCCCCAGCTCCTGTCTGGAAGTATGGATGCTGGTATTCAGCTCCTCGGTACCGCGCTCCACCGCATGAACGCCCGAATCCACATCCTTTGCCAGAAACTTGATCTCTTCCGCCAGCTTTTTCACTTCCGCCGCCACCACGGCAAAGCCTTTTCCCTTCTCTCCGGCACGCGCCGCCTCGATGGATGCATTGATGGCAAGAATATTCGTCTGATCCGCAATGGAGACAATGCTGTTCATGCACTGCTTGATCTTCTCCACAGAAGTCTTCAGTTCATCAAACGTACTCTCCATCTGCCCAAAGCAGTCTTCCACCTGCTGGGAGTTAACTTTCAGCCACTCCACTTCTTTCTTTGCCTGAAGGACGGACTCTGTAATTCCTTCTTTCACATTTTCAAACTGACCGGATACCTCGCTGACGCTGGAAAAAACAGTCTCAAAATCCTCCAGCTTCTGCTGAAAATTCTCCGTTTCTCCAAGCACGCCGTTAAAAGCGCTTCCCACCATTCCCAGCTCCTGCAGGGACTCCACTTCCTTGCGGACCATGTCTTTCTGGTAATCCTTCAGCACATTGATCACATACAGCACCGGGTACAGGCCTTTTTCTGCCTGCGGCGCTCCGTCTGTTTTGCTCCGGTTCTTTTTCTGAAACAGCACTTTCCTAACTCCCCCTTTACTCAAATACGACACAGGTCATGGACTGATTCACGAACCGGTTGTTATAATGTTCTCCATATCCCACAAAACCGGCATGACTGCCAAGCGATCTCATATCATTCAGATACTCTTCCATATAATGCTGATCGCTGAACAGTTTGTACCGGAACAGGCAGTTTACCGAAAATACAGCTGACAGCTTCGGAAAATCCTTCTTTATGGAGCCGATGGTTTCCTTTACGATCGCCCTGTAATCTCCAAGTTCCAGAAGAACCAGTACATCGGAATCATTGACCTGACGGAAACAGGCCAACGCATTCCCGTTCACCTCTTTGATCGAGATGATACAGACATCATCACCATTCAGTTTTCCAAAAGGATTTTTAAAAGTCTGCGTAGAGATCTGCTGTTCATCGATATGAAGAATGCTCTGATACACCTGCTTCGCAGGCTGTCCGTTCAGAGACCCCAGTATGTATTTTGCCTTATCCGTGCCGGAAGCGATAAAACGATGGTTCCCCATCTGATGATAAATATTTTCCTTGTAGGTCTTCACCTTTCCGCCCAGGTTTTTCACCAGTCCGTAAGCCACGGCATCTTCATAGACCCTTCCGTTGGCGGAAACTTTGCCCCCGTCTCCGGTACCTCCCACCAGGGAAATATTTCTGTGCTTCAGCGCCGTATGGATTGTTGTCAGTACACAGGCGTCATTACCGGAACACAGATCAATGCATACCGTGTCCCGCTGAGAAGCGTCCACTTTCTTCATATCTTCTTCCATACGCCTGATGTATCTTACCGGCATCACGGACACCTGTTCCAGGACATTCGCCACCGCATGGACGCCGTCCAGAAATGCAATTACACTGACGCCGCGCTCCACAACCCTGATATCATAACTCATGCCGATGCATCCTATGCTGGGTACACCGGGATAGAGAGCCTCCAGCTCTTTTACATGTGTGTCAAACTGTCCATCATTGGAAAAAAGCATGATGAACTGGGGATGGCCAAGACCCTGCACAGCCTCTTTCAGGTTTCCATGACGGCTGGTGCCAAAAAACTGCCTCACTGCGCCACTCCTTTCTTTCGTGGTATTCTTTTATGTCTTATGGAATAATTATACTGGAAGGACATGCCTGCCGTCAATAACCAACTTGCAGCCCGGAAATATGATTTGCCGGCTGAGTGCTGGCAGGTGTTTGAACAGCAGCCTGTAAAAATACGGTTCACAGGATGGGGCGGATGCGCCCGTGTCTCTGCAGTCTGCAGCGCTGTGTGGATTGGAGCGGACACCGAAGTTCGTTTGTCCGCATCAGACGGACATATTTTGTCCGGCTGATGCGGGTGAACGGGCTTTGGCGTCCGATACACTCCATACGAGCGCAGACCGCAGCGGCACAGGCGCATCAACCCCATCCTCCCCCTTCCCCTCCCAGCACAAAGCAGCAAAGCCCGCCGGAGACTGTACACACCGGCGGGCCCGTTTTCAGATTTTAAGAACTGCCTTCACAAGGTCTGTCTTATTGTTGACGGCTTCCTCATATGCTTCCTGCGCATGCTCCAGATCAAACTGATGCGTCACGATACCTTTTACGTTAATTGCTCCGCCGGCTACGGCTGCAATTGCTTTTGCATAGATATTCCTGTAACGAAATACGGATTTGATCGTCGCTTCCTTATCCATGATCTGCGCAAAGTTATAGTTAATCTCCTCCTGGGCGGAAAGTCCGACCAGTACAACCGTGCCTCCCCGGCGTACCAGAAACGGAGTCTGTGCAATCGTGACCGGAGAACCTGCGGTTTCAAACACCTTATCTGCGCCTCTTTCCCCCAGCAGCTTCTTTATCTCTTCAAAAATATCCTGCTTCTTACTGTTGATCACATGGTCCGCACCCAGCTCTTTTGCCTTCTCAAGCCTTGCATCCACCAGATCCGCCACAATCACTTTGCCTGCCCCATGGGCTTTACAGGATAGCAGCGTCACCAGTCCGATGCATCCGGAACCCAGAATGACCACCGTATCGCCGACCTCCACTCCGCCCTGGTTTGCCGCATGGAAGCCGACGGAAAGCGGCTCGATCAGACAACCTTCCAACGTGGATACATTGTCCGGAAGCTTAAAGCACATGTTTTCCGGAAAGGCAATATACTCCTCATTGCAACCCTGTACCGGCGGAGTTGCCAGAAATACCACATCCGGACACAGATTGTAATGTCCGCTTTTGCATGCCTCACAGGTCCCGCACGTAATTCCCGGTTCCAGCGCCACACGATCCCCTGCTTTCAGACTCTTTACACCTTCTCCAACTTCTACTATGGTTCCGGCACATTCATGACCAAGCATAAAATCTTCTGACAGATCCACCTTATAGGCACCGCATGCTCCTGTGTGGAAATAATGGACATCCGAACCGCAGATCCCTACATATTCCAGTTTTACAAGCACCTGTCCTCTTCCTGGCTCCGGCACCGGGATCTCCCTGATCACCATATTGTCGATCCCGCGCATAAAAGCGCCTTTTTGCATCTTCATATTTCCGTCTGCTCCTTTTACAAATAAATGGGGCTGTATTCTGCAACAGCCCCGCCATCAGTTACTTTCTGTCTTTATTCACCCAACTGGTTAGCTGATATCTCTCCATTGTCCACATAGATCTGGATATACTCATCAACATTCTCCGCATTGATCTCCGGCGCATCCACATAATCGTTCACATCTGTGATCGCCATCTCTCCATTCAGTACCTTTGATGCATATTCCATATTTTTCTTTGCAAGATCCGATGCAGACTGAAGCGCGGTACAGGTCAGCATGCCTTCTTTGATCAGCAGGCATCCCTGTGCGGTGCCGTCCACACCATAGGCAAGGAAGTTTGTGGTTCCGTCTGCATTTACATAATCCGGATTCTGACGGATTGCCTCAATAGCGCCTGCAGCCATATTGTCATTCATGGAGATGATCGCATCCACATGAGTTCCGGACTGGATCCATGCTTCCATTAAAGTCAGCGCCTCATCACTGTTCCAGTTCGCATAATCTTCATAGAGGATATTTACGTCCTCTCTCTGAGAGAAAAAGTAAGTATCCCATGCTTCCCTTCTCTTTTCTGCATGGAAGTTGCCGGACGGTCCGCGAAGAACGACTACATTGGCATTCTCCGGCACTTCCTCCACTGCACGTTCTGCTCCTACCTGTGCCTGTGCAATCGGGTCCGCATCTACGGTACCGGTACCTGTCAGCACGGAATTGTCGCCGCTGCCGTCCAGATCATCCTGATGAGTCGTCGGATTCGTCGTGATTACAGGGATTCCTGCGTCTGTCAGCTGCTGTACATAGGGCGCCTGTGCCGCATTATTGTTAGACTGCACGATGACCAGGTCGTACTCTTTTGTGATACAGTCCTCCAGAAGTCCGTTCTCTGTATTGTCATCTGCTTCTCCGCTGACGCAGGTCAGTTCGATGTTGTCATAACCTGCTGCCGCAGCCTTCATCTCCGAAGTCAGCCATGCGGCAAAGGTATCCGCGCTGGCACGTGCCACAAAGCAGACACGATAGGTATCTTTGGATGCCGCGGAAGCGCCTTCCTCTTCTGCTCCGTCTGTACTCTCCGCACCTTCTGTGCTCTCTGCCGCAGCTCCTGTGTCTGCCGCATTGCCGCCGCCCCCTGAAGAGCAGCCCGCCATAGACACTGCCATAGCCATACTTAATAATACTGCACTGATTTTTCTGAGTTTCATAATGTTCCTCTCCTTTTCTTTTTGTACGTGATGATCACGCCGTTTTATAAAATCCAGCAGAAATTCCGCTGTTTTTTATTTCTTTTCCGCCTTATCCGTCTCTTTTACAAGAATGACTTTCTGTGATTTCTTTGATTTGCTGACCACGTCAAATGCCACTGCAAGTACAATGATCGCGCCTTCGATCACCTGCTGAATATACGGATCCACACCCAGAAGGTTCATGACGTTTTCCAGAAATCCGATGATAAATGCTCCGGCGATTGTTCCGCTGACCGTTCCGATCCCGCCGGTAAAAGAGGTTCCGCCCACGATCGCCGCCGTAAGGCCGGTCATCTCATAACCCACTGCTCCATTGGGCAGTCCGGAATTGTTTCTCGCCATAAAGATCATGCCTGCAATGCCGACCAGAAGGCCGTTGATGATATAGGAAGTATAGATGCTGCGCTTCGCATTGATACCGCTTGCCTCCGCCGCGCTTCTGCTCCCTCCTATGGCGTAGATGCCGCGCCCGTATCTGGTATTACTTACGATATACCAGATGACAATGGAGATCAGAACGACGATGATCACCGGAATCGGAACCGGACCAACCATGCCCTGTCCGATATTCACATATTTGCCAAGCTGCAGAATATTCTGTCCGCCCGTATAGTAAAGAGCCAGTCCCCTTGCCGCCTGCTGCATGCCCAGCGTGGCGATAAAAGCCGGTACATTGAAATTGGCAACAAACAGTGCATTCACCAGATTACAGACGACTGCTACCGATAATGCCACCACCAGAGCGATCAGCATGGACTGCGTGCTTTTATAAGCCGAAACAGACAGTACGCCTGCCAGCGCCAGCACCGAACCCACGGACAGATCCAGAAAGCCGCTGATGATCAGAAGCATTTCCCCGAATGCAATCAGGATACCGACACAGAGCTGACGGCTGACGTTGACCAGATTGCTCGTTTTCAAAAAGTACGGACTGATCAGGCTGCATACGACAAACAACACGATCAACACAATATAAATGCTGAATTTCTGCAGATAATGCGACATTTTTTCTTTCATCATAAGATTCCCCCCCTAATCCATCAAGCCGGTTGCATACCGCATGATTGTTTCCTGTGAAAATTCTTCTTTTTCCATGCATCCGGTGATCTTCCCCTGACACATCACATAGATCCGGTCACACATACCGATCAGTTCCGGCAGTTCGGATGAGATCATAATGACCGCTTTCTCTTCTTTCACGATCTCCGTGATCAGCTTGTAGATCTCGAACTTTGCTCCCACGTCAATCCCTCTGGTCGGTTCATCCAGGATCATAATCTCCGGATCGCAGAGCATCCATCTGGTCAGAAGCACCTTCTGCTGATTTCCGCCGGAAAGCTTGGATATCTCTGTATCCATGGAAGGCGTCTTCACATTCATCTTTCCAAACATTTCTCTGACTTCCTGACGCTCTTTTCCTCTGTGCGCATAGCCTCCATAGATATACCGCCCGAGATTGGCCAGAGACGCATTCTCCTGTACGCTTCTCACCGGTATGATGCCGTCATCGCGCCTGCTCTCCGACAGCATGATCAGTTTGCGCCGGATGCTGTCCTGAGGACTCCTTATCTGCACTTCCTGCCCGTCGATCCGTACCGTACCGGAGCCATGGGGATCCAGCCCGAACACGGCACGCATGGTCTCTGTTCTTCCTGCGCCGACCAGCCCGGCAAATCCCACGATCTCTCCTTTTCTCACGTAAAAATTAATGTCGTCAAACATTCCGTCCTGGCAGAAATGTTCTACCTCAAGTGCCCGGTCTCCTATGGCGATCTCTTCCTTTGGATATACATTGGACAGCTTCCTCCCTACCATCCTGGCGATCACCGTGTCCAGATCCAGATCCTCTGCCCGGTCTGTGGATACCACGGTGCCGTCTCTGAGAACGGTGATATCATCTGCGATCTGAAATACTTCATCCATTTTGTGAGATATGTAGATAATGGAGACGCCTTTCTTCTTCAACTCCTCTATCTTTCCGAACAGCAGATTTACTTCCCTCTCTGTAATCGACGAGGTCGGCTCGTCCATGATCACGATCTGTGCATTGTTCGTGATTGCCTTGATGATCTCCAGCATCTGGATATCAGAAACCGTAAGCGTCTTTAATTTCTGCGAAGGCTGGTAGGGAAGCCCTTCTTCTCTCAAAAACGCCTCCGCTTCCCGGCGCACCCTTTTCCAGTCAACCTTACCATACCGCGTCACCGGCAGACGCCCCATGAACAGATTTTCTTCAATCGACAGTTCCGGCACATAATTCAGTTCCTGGGCGATCATGGAGATTCCATACTCACGCGCCTGAATGGGGTTTTTAATCTCAACCGGCGCCCCATCAATATAGATCTGCCCCCTGTCCGCTTTATACAGACCCATGATAATTTTCATCAACGTTGATTTCCCGGCACCGTTCTCACCGCAGAGCGCATGGACAGTCCCTCTGCGCACGGAAAATTCAATGTTGCTGAGCGCCTTCACTCCGGGGAAAGATTTTTCAACTCCGGATACCCGCATCTTGATATCATCCATATTGCTTTTTCCTTTCCAGAAAGTTGCTGTATTACTTGTCCTGTTAATCACAGTGTAATCTCCCTTTTTACTTTTGTCAATGTTTTTATATAAGTTCTGTACATTTATACAATTATGCACCTTTATTTTTGTGAACTATAACCAGATAAATCCGATAAATTGTGATTTTTTTCACGATTTTACGTGTTTCATTTAGTAAAATATTTTATTTTACTTTTTTTTGACCTTTCCCCGGATTCTGTTATAATGAAAGACGAATGCATGCGACTGCAGCAGTTGAGGAGGCGATCACCTTGTCCGAAGACAGCACAAAATCAAGAAATGCAGGCGATATTTACCGCCTGATTTATTATGACCGGCAGAGCTCCCGCCAGATCATTTCCGAAAAGCTGGGCCTGAGTCTTCCAACCGTCACGAACAACCTGAACCAGCTCAAGGCGGACGGCCTGATCTACAATGCAGGTTCTTTTGAATCCACCGGCGGAAGAAAGGCGCATCTGTTTCAGTGCGTCCCCCATGTCCGTTATTCTCTGGGGATCAATATTACAAGAAACCACCTATCCATTGTCGTCGTTGATCTGGATATCAACATCATCGCCGGCAAACGGATGCGCCGTCCGTTTTGTGATACGGACGAATACTATCAGTTCATGTGCCGCGAGATCGAAAAGCTCCTGGACGACCATCAGATTCCCCGTGAAAAACTGCTGGGAGCCGGCATTTCCATGCCTGTCATCATCAATGCGGACCAGAAAACCGTTTCCTATGCAACCGTCATCCGGGTATCTCATGGAATCTATGAACGGATCGGCAGGCACCTTTCCTGTCCGTTCTTTCTGTTCAACGATGCCAACTCCGCCGGACTGGCAGAAAGCTGGTTTTCCGGTTCCGGGAAGACCATGGTCTACCTCTCCCTGTGCAGCAGTGTGGGCGGCGCTACCATGGACGGCATGAACGTATCCAGGGGAAGCAACAACCGTTCCTCCGAGTTCGGGCATATGTGTGTTGTCCCCCACGGAAAAAGGTGTTACTGCGGACAGTACGGATGCCTGGACGCCTACTGCTCTGAAAAGGTATTGTCTGATTTTACCAACGGGGATTTGAAACAGTTTTTTGAGAAATTAAAAGAAAATGACAATCAAGGATACTGGAATATATTTGAAGAATATCTGGATCATCTGGCCGTCGCAGTCAACAATCTGCGCATGTGCTACGACTGTGATATCGTCCTTGGGGGAAATGTAGGCTCCTATATGTCTGACTACATTGACCGGATCCGGCAAAAAGCCCTTGCGCTGAATCCGTTTGAACAGAACGGTGATTTTATCCGTGTCTGCCACTACCGGACAGAAGCCTCCGCCGTAGGAGCCGCCATCTACCACATTGACTGTTTTGTAAAAAATATGTAGACGTTCAGAGACTGCCGCCGATGCACGCCTGTCTGTTCCGGATGAAACAGGCAGATGTGTATTTTGCAGCAGTTCTTTTTCGTTTTAACGGATTCCGAAAACAGGAGCGGCCTTCTTACGACAGCATCCCGCCCAGCATTCCGCCTCCCATACAGAGCAGAAATGCCGTGACAAATCCTGCCGTGCTGCTCTGCAGCTCCCGGTTCACCGCCAGGGACACCAGCATCATGATCAGAAAATACAGAAGTCCCAGAAGCACACCCCACAGAAACTGTCTGCTCTTCATCATCTTTCCCGCCAGAAATCCCCCGGTAAAACAGGATAATATATAGGTAACTATGATTCCGATCTGCACCTTTCCTTCGTCCAGCTGAAAACGGTACAAAAGTCCGGCAATCAGAAAGAGCAGCAGGCCCGTCACCAGATAGGATACCAGCAGCGCTTTCATGATCCGCACCATGGAACCTGTGTAAGCATTTAGATTTGGCTGTTTCATAATGAGACTCCCTTCTTTGTTCCTGTTTTTATTGTATTCGGCCGGCTTTCATTTATGTCTGGGTATTGCATTTTCTTCCAAAATACCGTATACTTAATAACTATCCGGCAGTGCAGGATGTCCGCAGACGACGACGCACCTGCGGGATTCGCACATCATTAACATCAGCCGCCGCCCGGCGATCCATAAAGGGCAGCTGCAGAACTTCAAAAGGAGTGAACTACTTTGGATCCGAGTGACGCCATACAGGTGCTGGTACTTCTGGCCCTGGTTGGTCTCTCCGCGTTCTTTTCTTCTGCGGAGACCGCACTGGTAACTGTTAACAAAATACGGATCAGAAATCTGATCGATGAAGGCGACCGGCGCGCGATCACGCTCTCAAAACTGATCGAAGATCAGGGGAAGATGTTAAGCGCCATCCTGATCGGCAACAACATTGTCAACATCTCCGCCTCCTCCCTCTCGACCCTTATGGTCACAAGATGGCTGGCAGGCACAGGACTTGCTGCTTTTGCAGCCGGTATCTCCACCGGAGTCCTGACCCTGACCGTACTGGTCTTTGGAGAGATCACGCCAAAGACATGCGCCACCATCCATTCGGAGAAGATCGCGCTTGCCTATGCGCCCGTTATCTATGGCTGGATGATCGCGGCAACCCCTTTGATCTACATCATGAACCATCTGTCCATGGGAATACTGTTCCTCATGCGGGTGAACCCGGAAGACCGGTCAGATGCCTATACAGAAGAAGAGATCCGGACCATCGTGGAGGTCAGCCACGAAGACGGTGTCATCGAACCGGAAGAACGCAAGATGATCAACAACGTATTTGATTTCGGTGATGCCACTGCCAGGGATGTCATGGTTCCCAAAGTGGATATGAGCTTTCTGAATGTCGCTGCCAGCTATCATGAGATGCTGGAGCTGTATAAGGAAAACAAATACACCCGGTATCCGGTATATGAGGAAAGCACGGACAATGTCATCGGAATGATCAACGTCAAGGATCTGCTGATCTATGAGGACAAGGAACATTTTGATTCCCGGAACATCATGAGAGAAGTCCTTTATACCCATGAGCACAAGAAGACTTCCGACATCATGCTGGAAATGAAGCAGAGCTCCACCAATCTTGCCATCGTGCTGGATGAATACGGAGTCACTTCCGGGATGGTCACCATGGAGGACCTTCTGGAGGAGATCATCGGCGATATCCGGGATGAATACGATGAGGACGAAGAGACGCTGGTCACGCAGATCAACGAACGGGAATTCGTCGTTGCAGGAGCCATGAGCCTGGACGATCTGAACGACTATCTGGAACTGGATGAAAAAGGACTCCGTCTGGAATCCGAGGATTACAACTCCATCGGCGGAATCATCATCGGACTTCTGGATCATCTTCCGGAAGTGGGCGAAGAGGCGGTTACGGAAAACGGGATCCGGCTGATTGCAGACTCCGTGGAAAAAAACCGCATCAACGAAGTCCATATTATCCTGCCGGAGCCGGAACAGGAGGAGACCCCAGAGGAAAGCTGACCTGCTCTTTATCTTCAAAACAGATATCTCACGGGAGCTGTCATATACTGCAGCTCCCGTTTTTTACTGCACAGCCGCGCACAGGACCGTTCGCTGCCCTGCGGCATGCGCCCGTGCAGCGAACGGGAAAAGCCCCGGTCGATTCATATTTTCATATAAGGAGGACCCTGTCAGATGGGACACATATTCAAATTCCATAACGATGTGGATACGGACCAGATCATCGCATCCCAGTATCTGCTCTTTCCAACCATTGACGAGATGAAGGCACATGCCTTCGAATCACTCGATCCCGATTTTGCATCCAGAGTAAAGCCCGGAGACTTTGTCGTCGCCGCCGAGAATTTCGGCTGCGGTTCTTCCAGAGAACAGGCGCCCGCCGTCTTGAAAGCCCTCGGCGTCAAGGCAGTCATCGCCGGATCCTTTGCCCGGATCTTCTACCGCAACGCCATCAATATCGGCCTTCCGGTCATCGTCTGCAAGGACCTCCATGACCACGTCTCCAGCGGCGATGAGATGGAGCTTTCTCTCACCGACGGCGTCGTACAGACCGGCGGACAGGAATACGTCTGCACCAAGCTTCCGCCCTACATGCAGGAGATTCTGGACCAGGGCGGACTGATCGCATCGCTGAACAGCATCTGTCCGGATGCGGAACTTTCATAAGGGAGGAGATTTGATATGGGAATGACAATCGCAGAAAAGATCATCGCCCGCGCCGCCGGCGTGGTCACGGTGAAGGCAGGAGAGATCCATACGGTGGAGGTGGACCAGCTCTTAAGCAATGACGGCACCACCCACCTGACCATTGACATGTACAACAACCAGCTGAAGCACCCCCGCATGGCAGATGTGAATAAGCTTGTCTGGGTCGTGGACCACAACGTCCCCGCAGACAGCCCCAGGACGGCTGCCTCCCAGAAGAAGATGCGGGATTTCGCAAAGGAACACGGAATCACCTTCTATGAAGGTCAGGGTGTCTGCCATCAGATCATGATGGAGAACCATGTGCGTCCCGGAGAGCTGATCTTCGGTGCAGACAGTCATACGTGCGCCTACGGCGCGCTGGGCGCCTTTGGAACGGGCGTGGGCTGTACCGACTATCTCTATGCCATGGTCACCGGCAAATCCTGGGTACTGGTGCCGGAAACGCTGCGCTTCCACCTGACCGGCAGGCTCCCGGAAGGCGTCTATGCCCGCGACCTGATCCTGACCATCATTGGAAAGATCGGAGCCAACGGCGCCAACTACAAAGCCATGGAATTCACAGGAGAAGGCTTAAAAACGCTGAACATGAGCGACCGGATCTCCGTCTGCAACCTCTGCGTGGAAGCAGGCGCCAAGACCGCCCTTATGGAGGTGGACGAGATCGCCATGGACTATCTGCATGCGCATGGCAGGGAACCGAAGGCATGCTTTACAAGCGATGCGGACGCTGTCTTTGCCGCATCTTACGACATCGATCTGTCCACCGTAACGCCCATCGTGGCAAAACCTCATTTTGTAGACCATGTATGCCCGGCAGAAGAAGCAGCCGGCATCCGCATCGACGAGGCATTTCTTGGCTCCTGCAACAACGGACGGATCGAAGACCTGCGGGTGGGCGCCGCAATCATCAAAGGAAAAAAGGTCCATCCTCTGGTCCGTTTCCTTGTGGTACCGGCAAGCCAGGCTGTTTACTGCCAGGCGCTGAAGGAAGGGCTCCTTCAGATCTTCATGGAAGCCGGTGCCATCGTCATGAATCCCAACTGCAGCGTCTGCTGGGGAAGCTGCCAGGGAGTCATCGGAGAAGGCGAGACCCTGATCAGTACCGGAACCAGGAATTTCAAGGGCCGCGCAGGGCACAGGGATTCCTTTGTCTATCTGGCAAGCGCGGCGACCGTGACGGCTTCCGCCGTCAAAGGCGAGATCGCCACAGCGGATATGGTATAATGCCGCAGTATTATATTGCAGACGGAATACGAAAAAGAAAGCAGGTATCATATGAATGAAACATTTACCGGCAGGGTATGGACCCTCGGAGATGATATTGACACGGATATCATCATCCCCACCGAATACCTTGCCTTAAAGACCGTACAGGATATGGCTCCTTATGCCTTCTCTCCTCTCCGCCCGGAACTGGCGGCGCAGATCCGGCCCGGCGATCTCATCGTGGCGGGCAAAAATTTCGGCTGCGGTTCCTCCAGAGAACAGGCGCCGGAGATTATCAAGGCGCTGGGCGTCAAATGCGTCGTCGCAAAATCCTTTGCACGCATCTTCTTTCGAAACGCCATCAACAACGGCCTGCTGCTGATCGAGAATGCGGACCTTCGGGACGCGGTATCCGAAGGAGATTCCATTGAAATCCGGGTAAACGAAAAGATCACGCATAACGGAAACGATTACGCCATCGCATCGCTTCCCCGGAACCTGGTGGATATCATCGATGCCGGCGGACTGGTAAAGGCCATGCGCCGCCTGAACGGACTGGAGGGATAAAGCTGTGGGACAGACAATCATCGAAAAGATCATAAGCCGCAATGTGGGACATGAGGTAAAGCCGGGCGATATCGTCACGGTCCATGTGGACCGGGTCATGATCCATGATATCTTTATCCCCTTTGTGGCGGAAAAATTTGAAGAGATGGGATTTACCAGACTCTGGGATCCGGACAAGGTGGTGTTGATCTACGACCATCTGGTGCCGGCAAGTCAGGTGGATGACACGAGACATTTTCGAATCGGCAATGAATTTGTGGAAAAATACGGCATGAAGAACATCCACAGAAGCGACGGCATCTGCCATCAGCTCATGACAGAAGCGCTCTATGTAAAACCGGGAGACGTTGTCTTTGGAACAGACAGCCATACGACCACCTACGGATGCGTGGGCGCATTTTCCTCCGGGATCGGATACACGGAGATGGCAAGTATCCTGGGCACCGGAACCATGTGGATCAAAGTACCGGAAACCATTCGAGTCGTCATCGAGGGCGAACTCCCCTCCAATGTGACCTCCAAGGACGTGATCCTGCGCCTGATCGGCGATCTGCGCGCAGACGGAGCCACCTATCAGGCGCTGGAATTCTGCGGAGATACGGTAGAACGCATGAGCGTCGCCAGCCGGATGACCATGGCAAATATGGCCATCGAAGCAGGAGCAAAATGCGCCCTGTTCACGCCGGACGAGAAGACTGCCGAATACTGCCGGATCGAGCTGACGGAAAAAGAACGGTCACTGACCGGAGACGCCGATGCTTCCTGTATTCGGACCATCCGCTACCAGGCGGAAGAACTGGTTCCGGTTCTTGCATGTCCGTCCCAGGTGGACAATATCCGCCCGGTCAGCGAATATGAAGGAACCGCCATCGACCAGGTCTTCATCGGCTCCTGCACAAACGGACGTCTGGAGGATCTGCAGAAAGCCGCTTCCATCCTGAAAGGAAAAAAAGTCGCTCCCTTTGTGAAGCTGATCGTCACGCCTGCCAGCCGGAAGATCTACAGTCAGGCGCTTTCCGACGGGACGCTGGCAGCTCTGGCAGAAGCCGGCGCCATCATCACCCATCCCGGATGCGGACTCTGCTGCGGCAGAACCGGCGGCATTCTCTCCGACGGAGAACGGGTCGTTGCCACCAACAACCGAAACTTTCTCGGACGTATGGGAACCTCGAAGGTGGAGATCTTCCTGGCTTCTCCCGCCACTGCGGCGGTATGCGCCGCGGCAGGCAGGATCGTCGTTCCGGACTGAACCGCATCTGTTTTCTGAATAAACGTAACCGGCAGACCGTCTGTTCTCCCGTATTTCTCCATATCTGTCGGGCTGCACACGGTCTGCCGGTTACAAAAATACAAACAGGAGGCGCTGCAGCCTATGCGCCTGTCTCTCAGGAATCCGTCTGTTTTTCATCTGCCATTTCAATATTTTCTCCGGCAACCCGAAGCAGGCCTTCGATTTCTTCTAGCGGCATATCCAGATACATCGACAGTTCTTCCGGCGTAATCTGCCTGCCCATATCTTCCGTCAGCTCCGTGATCGAATCTGCCAGACGGTTTAATTTCTCCGTAATCTGCTCGCCGGTACTGTCAGAGCCTGCCTGTTCATCCAGAGCGGTGCGGATCGCCCGGCGGATCTCATGCTCCAGATAAGCTTCCCATGACTGCTCCTCCTCTTTAAGCCCCAGCGTGTCCACACCGATGAGCAGTCCCAGACTGCCTTCCTGCACCAGATCCGGAAGCAGAAGGCCCCGATGGGCATATTCTTCGGCCATGGGGAGCACCCGGTCCATACAGTGCTCTGTCAGAAGCTTTTTTGCCTGTTCGTCACCATCGGATGCTCCGGCAGCCAGCGACGCAAGCAGATCTTCCGGCTGCTTTCTCAAAAGCCGCATATCTTTCCGATACTGCTCCAGAAATGCTTTTTCTTCCTCTGTATAAGGCTGCTCCTTTGGCGAAACAGCCGGCAGTTCCACTCCTTCCACCTGGATTCTTCTGGACGCAAGATAAGCATAGACCAGCCCATACTGCTCCTCATCAAAATCCATATCCTGAAAAAATTCCTGTACCTCTTCTTTCTTCAGTTTCCGGTCCCGGTTCTCCGCGCATGCACTCAGTGCCGCCAGAGCCGTACGGAATCTGCTCTGTTCATCCATGCTGCCGCCTCCTGTCTTCTTCACGAACTGTCTTTTTTCTGGTCCGGTGAAATGTCTGCTCCTTCTGTAAATCTCCTACATCATACCCCATCCGGCTGAAAAAATCCAGTCCTTTCCCGTCTGTCCTGTCACAGACACCGGTTTCACACATATACTGTTATAAAAAGCTTTCAGGAAACCTCATGGTAAACAGAATCGTAATTGATGCCGGGCACAACGGTCTGACCGACCCCGGCGCTGTCTTCAACGGCCGAAGGGAAAGCGATGACACCCTGCGTCTGGCCAATGCGGTAGGCGCAATCCTTACAAGAAACGGATACGATGTGGTCTATACAAGAACCGGAGACATCAGTCAGTCTGTCCAGCAGAAAGCAGCCTTTGCAAATGACGCCGATGCAGACCTCTTTGTCTCCATCCACCGGAACATGGGCACTTATCCGGAACAGTATAACGGCGTACAGACCCTGATCTATGACCGGTCCGGTATCAAAGTACCCATGGCCGAAAATATCAACCAGAATCTGGAAGGACTGGGATTTAGAAATATCAATGTGGATGTCCGTCCGGACCTGGCAGTTTTAAGACGCACAAAAATGCCGGCCCTGTTAGTGGAAGCCGGCTTTATCGACAGCCAGGGAGACAACCGGCTCTTTGACTCCCGTTTTGATGAGATCGCCCAGGCAATCGCAGACGGCATCATGGATACTCTGAACACAGAGTCCGCCGACAACAGCCAGATCCGGACCTATGCTTCCGCACAGCCGGTTCCGCCGATGCCCGCATACCGGACAGAGCCCGGCCCCTCCGCTCCCTGGTCCTCCTTCCGGACGGAACCGGAAATGCCGCAGAGCACAGGCAGCCGCCCGCTCTACCGTGTACAGGTCGGCGCCTTCCACAATATGCAGAATGCAATCGAACTGGAACAGGAACTGAAACGTCTGGGATACAACACCTGGATCGTAACGGTATAGCCATATGAGACTACCGGTTCCGAAGCCGGTTCAGCCGCTCGGCGATCGCCTGCTCATATCCAATATCTGTCGGATGATAAAAGGTCCTTCCCTGAATCTCATCCGGCAGATACTGCTGTTTTACATAATGCTCCGGAAAATCATGGGCATAGAGGTAGCCGGCTCCATGTCCCAGTTTTTCCGCGCCTTTATAATGCCTGTCCTGCAGGTGGGCCGGTACCGTTGTCGTAATGCTTTTCACTGCGTCCATAGCCGCAAAGACAGCGCTGCTGGCCGCATTGCTCTTAGGCGCGCAGGCCACATAGGAAACCGCGTGTGCCAGAATGATCTGCGCTTCCGGCATCCCGATCCGTTCCACTGCCTGCGCGGCTGCCACTGCTACCGGAAGCGCCTGCGGATCCGCATTTCCCACATCCTCAGAAGCGCAGATCATGATCCGTCTGGCAATGAATTTGATATCCTCCCCTGCATACAGCATTTTGGCCAGATAGAATACTGCCGCATCCGGATCCGACCCTCTCATGCTCTTGATAAATGCGGAGATCGTATCATAATGATTATCTCCGCCCCTGTCGTAGCGCACGGTTTTTTTCTGGATGCATTCCGATGCCGTCTCCAGCGTAATATGGATCTTACCGTCTTCTGCACGTTCTGTAGTCAGGACGCCCAGTTCCAGTGCATTCAGCGCATTCCTTGCATCTCCGCCCGCGATATCGGCCAGAAACTCCAGTGCGTCCTCATCCATGACTGCATCATAAGCCCCCATGCCCCTCTCCTCATCCGTCAGAGCACGAAGGAGGAGTTTTTTTATATCCTCCTTTTCCAGCATCTTCAGTTCAAAGATAATGGAGCGGGACAAAAGCGCTCCGTTGACTTCAAAATACGGATTCTCCGTCGTCGCCCCGATCAGAATCAGCGTCCCGTCCTCCACATAGGGCAGAAGGTAATCCTGCTGCCCCTTGTTAAACCGGTGAATCTCATCCACGAACAGAATGGTCCGTTTCCCATACATTCCCAGACTGTCCTTTGCCTGCCGGACCACCTCTTCCATATCTTTTTTACCCGCCACGGTCGCATTGATCTGGGTAAATTCCGCGCTGGTCGTATTGGCAATTACTTTCGCAATCGTCGTCTTGCCGGTCCCCGGCGGCCCGTAAAAGATGACCGATCCAAGCTTGTCTGCCCGGATCGCCCGATAGAGCAGCCGGTCCTTTCCCAGAATATGCTGCTGTCCTACGACCTCCTCCAGCCTCGCCGGACGCATCCGGGAAGCCAGAGGCGCCTCGGATTTCATGGTATTTGTTCTCATATAGTCAAATAAATCCATAGTCTTCCCCTTACTCCTGTATCAGCAAATCAAAAACAAATGATGATCAGGAAAATCAGTTTCCTGATTCTCTGATCATGGTAACCACCACAAAATCATCTCTTACACCCTTTTTATTATCATTTCACTACCATACGAAATTACACTACTCTCAAATACTACTCTCAAACCGCAAATCGCAAACCGACCGGGCGAGTATCAAATGCCCACTACAACATCGTAACTTCGCATTCTTATTTATCATTACATATTTAATTGGATTTCGCAAGCAGCTTTATCAATTATTTATTGAAATTTTTCTTGTAATAAACCGTGCACACTGTACTGCAATATCATGATACACGCTTTTTCTTTCAGCGGCAATCCCGTTTCTTTCCAGCATGAAAACCAGTTCAGAAACAGTAACCGGATGGTTCTCATCTGTTTTTTCCAGTCATTCTTTCATTACAGGCAAAATTTTCATCTTTTGCATCCCTGATCTTGCCATGTAGTCCTCCTGAAAAGCCATTTAATCAAACAGCACCTCATCCACCGTCACAAACTCAAATCCATCCGCTTTCAGAAGCCGGATGATCCTTTCGGTGGCCTGAACCGTACTCTTATAGCTGTCATGCATTAGTATGATATCATTTTCTCCGGCATTTTTCACTACATGGTTCACGATCGAATCCACATTCTGCGTGGTCCAGTCCAGGGTATCTATGGTCCACATAACCGGTATCAGATCCAGATTGGATTCCAGTCCCTCATTCCACGTTCCAAAGGGCGGACGCACATATTCCGTGCTTTTGCCTGTGAGTTCTTCAATCAGCTGGCTCGTTTCCTCTATTTCTTCATATGCCTGCTCAGCCGGAAGGCCCGTGATCTGCACATGATGGAACGTGTGATTTCCGATCAGATGTCCCTTCTCCGCAATCTCTTTCACCAGCTCCTCATGCCCTTCGATATTCTGCCCGAGAATAAAAAAAGTTGCAGGAACCTGAGCTTCTTCCAGAACCTCCAGCATCTGTTCCGTATAGACCGGATGAGGTCCGTCATCAAAGGTCAGCGCAATCTTTTTTGCTTCCTGCTCTTCTGTCTCCTGCTCCTTTTCCCCTTCTGGTTCCGTTTCCCTCTCCGACTCCTTCGACATCACAGTATTTGTTTCTGCATCTGTCTCTGCCTTCTGCCTTCTTCCATACAAGATCATTCCACAGAGCAAAACTGCCGTCATCCCCAAAAAACACAGTTGTTTTTTCCACCTCAGCATATGAAATTCCTGCCACCTGACCAATTATTCCGCCGTGTCACCAATGCCGGGCATCAGTGAAAACCAGGGCTGTTCTTTCTTATACTTTATGACGGTTCTCCTGTATGATATGACTGTTTCACAGGAAATCGCCGCCCGCATCAGACCCGTGATTTCTTTCTTCTTTTTTCCGGTTTTATTTATCCTTTTTAGAATTCTTTTAGAAGAGTGACATAATTTGGACACATTTCCCTGATAGTATATTAACTGTAAGGAAGACATATCCGTATTTCATTCATAACACTTGGAGGGCCGTAAAAAGCCCTCCACTCCCTCGGATTTAAAGGCTTTTGCAGATGCAGGAGCCTTTTCTTTTTACGAATTTACCCCGATTTTTCCCCCATTTAAGCCAAAAACACCGACTGGAAAAGTGAAAAATCAATGACAAATCCTTCATAAAATGTTATGATTAAAAAAACAGCCAGCGCAAACCGGGAGGAAGAAGCCATTGACCAATCAGATAAACATAGAACATGATATTATAGAATCCCTGTTATCTGCACTGAATGCTTCTGAAAGCAGGAATCCTGTTCTGTCTTCCCTGCAGACCGGACTTGCCATAAAAAATTTTATGGATCAGATGCCGGGAGGATTCTTTATCTATCATGCAGATGAAAACGAGCAGATCATCTATGCAAACAAAGCCATGCTCCGGATCTTCAACTGTGATACCATAGATGAATTCCGCAGTCTTACCGGCAACTCTTTTCATGGAGTCGTACATCCGGACGACCTGGAAGAAGTCGAAAAAAGCATCTGGAGCCAGATTGCAGAAAGCCGCCATGATCTGGATTATGTGGAATACCGGATCATACAGAAGGGGGGACAGATCCGATGGATCGAAGATTATGGACATTTCATCCGCAGTGAATCTGCCGGTGACATCTTTTATGTGTTCATCGGGGATGCCACAGAGAAAAGAGAACGCCAGGCAGCAGAACATACGCAGCGCCTGGAGGTCATCGAAGGACTCAGCATTGATTATGAATCCATACTCTACGCCGATCTGGATGCAGACAGGATCCTTCCTTATCGTCTGAGCAGCCGCACCGAACATATGTTTCAAAAAATATATCAGACCTCCGAATACCACCGTTTTTTCTCCTCATATATAACCTCCTGGGTCCACAGAGAAGATCAGGATCTGGTGACGCAGTCCACTGCTCCGGAATATATCCGGCAGAAACTGTCCGGCAGCCAGACATTTTATATCAATTACCGGACCGTCGCAGATCATGAAATCCAGTACCTCCAGCTGCGCATCGCCGATGCGGGAAACGGAAGCCGCATCTCCCGGATCGTCCTTGGGGCCAGACGCATAGATGACGAAATCCGATATGAGATGGAACAGAAGAAGATATTTGAGGATGCCTGGAACCAGGCGCGCCTGGCCAATATCACCAAAAGTACCTTTCTCTCCAACATGTCCCATGATATGCGCACCCCATTGAATGCCATCACCGGCTATACGGCGCTCGCCCGGAATCACATCCAGGAGCCCGGCAGAATTCTGGATGCGCTGGATAAGATCGACACTTCCAGCGAGCATCTGCTTCGGCTGGTCAATCACATACTGGAGCTTTCCCGCCTGGAATCCGGAACCGTGGAAGTCATGGAAGCGGAATATCAGATCCATACAATCGTGGAAGAACTGAAGAAAAATATCCTGCCGCGGGCAAAAAGCAAAGAGATTTCCTTTTCTGTCGACCTCTCCGCACTTACTCACGATTCTGTCTGCTGCGACAGCGGAAAGCTCCTGCAGATCCTGATCTATCTGTGCGGCAATGCGGTAAAATATACAGAAAAGAAGGGCCATGTCCTTCTGACCGTTTCAGAGGAGAAAGAAGCCGCCACAGAATATGCCCTCTACCGCTTTTCTGTTAAGGATGACGGAATCGGAATTGAGGAAAAATACATAGAGAATATCTTCCAACCGTTTGAACGCGTCGCAAATACGACCTTCTGCGGCGTCTTCGGAACAGGTCTTGGGCTGACGCTTGCCAAAAATCTTATCGAAATGATGTCCGGCCGGATCGATGTGAAAAGTTCCCCCGGACTGGGCAGCGAATTTACCGTTACCCTGCGTCTTCGTATCTGTCAGGAACAGCAGATTCCTTATGAAGAGGCGCAGGATATCGTAAAAAAACTTTTAAATCAGAAACAGATTCTGCTGGTTGATGACAATGAACTGAATCTGGAGATCGAGACAGAACTGCTCCAGGAGATCGGACTCTCTGTGGACACCGCACAGAACGGGCAGGAAGCAGTGGACAAGGTCGCCCATGCACCTTCGGATACCTACGCGCTGATTCTGATGGACATTCAGATGCCGGTCATGGACGGCCATGCCGCCACCCGCGCAATCCGAAGTCTCCCTGATCCCACGCGGGCGCACATCCCGGTCATCGCATTATCCGCCAATGCCTTTGATGAAGACCAGAGAAAATCCATGGAAAGCGGCATGAATGCACATATGGCAAAACCGCTGGATATATCCGCACTTCTGGAACTGATCGTCTCGATTCTGCAGCAGTCCTGAACCGTCAGGGCTGCTGGAGAATATACACCTGTTTTCCTAGATTTTCAAAAACGTCCCGTCCGGCGCTTCTTTCATGGCCGGATTATATTTCAGCTCCAGAAATGCCGGGAAATTTTTCTGATACATCCGTTCCAGTTCTGCATCGTATCCGATGATCATCTGCGGCTGTTCTTCTCCATAATACTGGAGCGCTTCCCGGGTCAGTTCCTCAGACAGACTTATGTAAATGGATTTCTTTTCGGACGTATAGAGCTGCATCTGGCTGACCGAATTCTTTCCGGTCCGCCTGAAATAGTATCCCCATACCAGATCATGATTCTGCACGATCTTTGCCGACGCTCCGCTCATATAGACCGTCCATTTTTTGCCGACCCATACATCCTTTCCGATGGGATGCGCCGTCGTAAAGTCTCCTTCGATCTCCCCGATCGAATAAGCTGTGTTTTTCTGCAGGTATTTGTGGATCTCTTTCTCATAGGTCTTCCGGAAACATCCAATCACGCTTGCCGCAAACCAGCCGATCAGCAGAACGCAGCCCGCCATCAATGCCCAGAACAGATACGGATTGACTCTTCCAAGCTTCCCTGTATCCAGCGTATAGAGATAGATCCTGTCATAATCGCCCTCCTCGATCCCGAGCTCATTCATGGTCTCCGTATAATAACGCTCCATCGCAGGCTCCATCCGGCTCCACGTGCCCATCACTTTGATCGGAGCCGGCGGCGCGGTCGCTCCGGACTCGTCATTCAAGTATTCCCATGTCTCATTGATCTTTTCATAGAGCATGTCCGTCTTGCTGTTTTTCATGTAGAGACTGTAGAAATACCAGGTGGAATATTCCTCTCCATCGTTCTGGACAGACTGGAATGCGATATAGCTGTTGCCGTCCGTAGAGGTAGAACGGCTGCCGGAATCCCGAACCGTTGTCGTTGTATGTTCCACATAATCGGTTACGAAGAACTCTGCATCCAGTATCACCGCCCTGCCTTCATACGTCTCCGGACTGGCCGTGATATCCATGCCGCCCATACCGGCAGCCAGCTGGAAAATCGCCCCATTTGTTGCCACGAGGATGATGATCAGTCCCACCAGTGACAGGCCCGCCCGCCACAGATACGTCTTTCTCGCCCTCTTTCTCAGTGTTTCAAACATATTTTTACCTCCATATTGTTTATTCAAACCGTTTCCGGTTTTCCTCGGTATATCCAACCGGCAGATCAGGAGCAGCTTCCTGAATCTTTGCCAGCAGTTCCCTCGCCTCCTGCATGCTTTCAAACTGGAAGACTTCTTTTTTTCCATTCCGTTCCAGTACAATCACCCTCCCGATCTCTGCATTGAAGCTGCCGCAGCACATTTTCGCAGATACATCCTCCTGCTGCAGATATGCCCATACCAGATCGGCGACCGGGAGTTCGCAGACGGTCAGAAATTTTCTGTACCGGATCATCCCTTCGCTTACTGCTACCTTTGCCATAAACTTCCTCCTGTCAGAATTTTACATCTGCGTTTTGAAATCCTCCGGGCATTGTTCTACGCAGACGCAGTCAGATTTCCGTGAAGGTGTAGCGCTGCAGAATCCCTGAGGCATTCACATGATAGAGAATCGTTCCGTCTGCCAGCTCCTCGCGCTCCAGCTTCAGGTCATGATCCTTATGCTTTCCCCTGATATATGCTTCCGGGTCCTCAAGCATCACTTCGTCAAAAAACACATCACGCATCTGATTATTGGCACATTCATTAAATATCTCATGCACTACTTCATATTCTTTCATCTTGCTCTCCTTTTTATTCCAACGGTACAGATTCACTGCTCATCCACCTGTTTTTTCAGATATCTGCCCACCACATGGGCAAAAGAGGATATATCCCGAATATAGGCAAAATCTTTTCCGAAGATTCTGCGCTCTGCCTGAAGATCCGGTTCTTCTCCCGCAAATACGCCAAGCACGGCGATCCCCTGGCTTCTGAGCCTTCGAACCTCTGCTGCCGTATCCTTCACCGCATACTCTCCGGTATAGACGCATGGATTGCGTACATGGGGCCGGTTCACCACCAGATCATTGGGCCGGCCGTCGCTCAGCACGATCAGAACCTTGTTTTCCTCCGGCCGGTCAAAAAGCCCGTCTGCTGACGCACGAAGCGCCAGTCCGTCCCTGTTATTGGACGAAGACGTGAATTCCATCAGCCTCCAGTCCGCTTCCCGTCCCTCATCATACTCCCGAAATCTCCGCAATACCGTATGATCCCAGAAAGTACAGAAACCAAGTACCCGGTGAGGAATTCCTGCCGCGGAAAGTGCAGCAGACAGGATATATCCCTGCAGTGCTACCAGATGCTGCCGGCTCCTCTGGGAACCGCTGGCATCCATCAGCACATCCACTGCAAAATCTCCGTTATTCTGACGGATTTCCTTAACGAAAAGCCTGGCATCCTCTGATCTTCCCACCTTCCAGAGTCTGGCCGGAAGGATCGTACCGCAGGAAGCCAGATACCGGTCTTCTTCTTTCCTTGCCTGCAGAGAACGCTTCAGGATATCCCCCAGCTCCCGGATATTCTGGCGCGCCACCCGCTGATTCTGCCGGTAAAACCGCTGGTTCATCTCCCAGGTGCGCTTTGCCATCACATACGTATTATTTTCCCTGACATAATTATGGATAATTCCATCCGTAAAATACAGCTTACAGTCTGCGTGGACGCCCCGGCAGAGCCGCCGGTTCAGCCTTTTCTGCTCCAGTTCATCCATATAAGAGGTTCCAAAATGCAGTTCGATATAAGAATGCATCTTTTGGGCTGCTTCCTCTGTGACCAGAATCCTTCCGGCACGGGCCTTTCGCCCGCTCTCATCCTCCGGCAGAAGGCTGCTGTCCGCCTGACGCATCATCTCCTCCAGCGCAGATTCCGCTGCCGTTTCATCCAGAAAATCCTGCCAGTCAAACTGCTTCAGGTCTTCAGCAGAAACCGCAAGCACCTGTTCCAGCCCTCCGTGGCGGGCCTCAAAATCCGGGTCTGCCAGCCGGTTATAAAAAGCATCAATCTTTTGGATCACATCCATGGTCTGTTCTGCATGGCGAACAGAGAAAAGCTCTTCCGCCTGTTCCCGGATCCGCTTTTCCGCCGTATAAGTCCCGTCAATTCCTTCCTGCAGCATGGCGATCTTCAGCCTGCCGGTCCGATTGCCCGGCTTTGACAGCGCAGGAAAATCCCGTTCCAGAATATCCTCAAAAGCTCTCCTGCGCAGGGAAGCCACTCCCTTCCGCTCGCTGATCACCCGCTCCACAACTGCCTGGTCCACGCACATCTGTGCCAGACTGGCAAGGGAAGACTCCTCCGCTCCCAGATACAGCTTCTTCACCAGATACATCCCCAGCTCATCTCTGGAGAAGAAACGGGCAAAGGCTCCCTGCTTCACTGCGTCATAGAGCGAGATATATTTTGAACGCTGAAAAGAACGGACATCCAGCTCCACATCCAGCTCATAATCTCCACTTACCGCCCACAGAAGATTTCTCATGCGATTCTCGATCTCATACTGATATTCTTCCGCAGTATATCCTTCCGACGGCCCCTGCATCAAAACACCTGCTCTTTCGTCCATTCCTCCGGGATCCTGGTCATGGCCAGATCCGATACGATCTCCCGTTCAAAAATGTCAAACGCCTTGTTGGTAATCCCCATCTGCACCGCCTGCCAGGGACGAAGCCCGATCTTTACAGCCCCCAGCGCCGCCAGAAGCCCGCGAAGATCCATGGCTTTTGTCGAGATCTCACTGTTCTGCGCCTTGGTCTGAAGGTCCAGAAACAGCCCGGAGAATGCCTGAAGAGCTTCCTCCCGGATATCCGGATAGTCATGCCGGAGAATCCTGCAAAGCGTTTCTTCCGAAAGCATCGGCATGTCAATGACCAGAAAACGGGAAACCAGCGCTTCATTCAGCTCCCTGGTTCCCGCATAGCCGTAGTTCATTGTACCGATAAAACGGGCCGCCGGATGCAGATCGATCTTCTCATATCCCGGCACATCAATGATTCTTCTGTGATCCAGGGTTGCATGAAGCACAGAAGCCGCATCATTTTTTGCCATATTGATCTCATCAAGAATACCGAATCCTCCCTCTTCTGCGCAGTGGTAGACACTGCCTTTGCGAAGCTGCACTTCATTGTCCCGGAAGGTATCTGTCCCGATCAGAGAGCTGCTGTCCGTATTGACATTAAAAGAGATGTTGTAGACCGGACGTTGAAAAATCCATGCCAGATTTTCCGCCAGAATATTCTTCCCGGTCGCCTTCGCTCCGCTGAGCAGAAGATTGGAGCCTTCCAGAAGGGCAGCCACCGCCATCTCCAGAATTTCTTTTCCATAAAAGGGAATGGACGGCTGTACCACCCGGTCCCGCACCCCTTCCCTCACCGGATGCACCCGGCGAAATTCTTCCACCTTACCGATCAGGGCATGATCCACACCCTGTTCCCTCAGAAACTGTAATTCTTCCTGCATTTTTATCTCCTCCGCGGCCGATCCCTCGTCTAATCCAGAAACTGTGCCATCACATAATTACTCACATCAGTTCCCCGTTCCGTCAGGCGGATCCTGCCGTCCTTTTCTTCCAGAAGCTGCTGTGCCTGCAGCCTTTGAATCCGTTCCTCATAGTGTTCCCGATACCTGCCCGGTTCCACTCCTTCCATTTTCCGAAGCCCGAGAAAAAAATATTCTTCTCTCACTGCCTGTTCCGTGAGGGGATCCTCTGTTCCTGCAAAATTTCCCTTCAGATATTCGGTCAGATCCGTCTGATTTGTATGCCGGACATTTTTCAGAAGCGAAGCGGCGCCCAGCCCAAAGCCTTTATAGTCTGTCCGTTCCCAATATCCCAGATTATGCCTGCATGCGTATCCCGGCTTCGCAAAGTTGGAGATCTCGTAGTGCTCATATCCGCAGGCGCACAACCGGTCTCTCGTATCATAATACATCTGCCGCTCTTCCTCCTCCGACGGCAGAAGCTCCGGATGCCCTTCATAACGTTTATGGAACGGCGTCCCCTCCTCCAGAATCAGGCTGTATGCCGATATATGCTCCGGGGAGAGCGCCAGCACCCGTTCCAGCGTCCGGTGTACGCTTTCTGTCGTCTGTCCGGGCAGTGCAGACATCAGGTCAACATTGATATTCCGAAATCCTGTTTCCCGTGCCAGCTGAAAACTTTCCAGAAACTGCTCCCAGGTGTGAATCCTTCCCAGAAGCTTCAGTTCCTGATTGTCTGCCGACTGAAGGCCGAGACTGATCCGGTTTACCCCCGCTTCCCGGTACTGCACAAGCTTGTCCCGGTTCACAGTTCCCGGATTCGCTTCCACTGTGATCTCCGCATCCTCCCGAACAGAAAACCGGTCTCGGAGCGCCCTGAGAATACTGCAGAGCAGCTCTCCTTTCAGAATGCCAGGCGTCCCGCCTCCGAAGAATACGGTGACTGCTTCATAATCTTCCGACAGCTTCTTCGATGCCGCGATCTCCTGAAGAAGCTGTCCCACATAGGCTTCCTGCACTTCCAGCGCAGCAGGAGCCGACAGAAAATCACAGTATGCACATTTCCGGATGCAGAACGGGATATGGATATAGAGTTCCAGCGGCTTTTTTCCTGCTTCCTTTTTGGTTCCCTTATTTTTTATCATCCAGCTTCAGCACACTCATAAACGCTTTCTGCGGAATCTCCACACTGCCGATCTGGCGCATCCGCTTCTTCCCTTCCTTCTGCTTCTCCAGAAGCTTTCTCTTACGGGTAATGTCGCCGCCGTAGCACTTCGCCAGCACATCCTTGCGCATGGCTTTTACCGTCTCCCGGGCGATGATCTTGCCTCCCACGGCAGCCTGAATGGGAATCTCAAAGAGATGCCGCGGGATCTCGTCCTTCAACTTCTCGCACATCTTCCTGCCCCGGTCATAGGCAGAAGCTCCATGCACGATAAAGGACAGTGCATCCACCTCTTCCCGGTTGATCAGGATGTCCAGCTTCACCAGCTCCGACTGTACATAGCCCTTAAAATCATAGTCAAAGGAAGCGTATCCTCTGGAACGGGATTTCAGCGCATCGAAAAAATCATAGATGATCTCGTTAAGCGGAAGCTCGTATTTTAAAAGCGCACGGGTCTCCTCCATGTATTCCATCCCAAGATAGACCCCCCGCCGTTCCTGACACAGCTCCATAATGGAACCGATGAATTCGGTCGTCACCATGATCTCTGCACGGACCATCGGCTCTTCCATGTATTCGATCTCGGAAGGATCCGGCAGATTGGAAGGATTCGTCAGTTCGATCATCTCCCCATTGGATTTATGCACCCGGTATATGACTCCCGGCGCCGTCGTTACCAGATCCAGATTGTACTCCCGCTCCAGACGCTCCTGAATGATCTCCAGATGCAACAATCCCAGAAAACCGCACCGGAATCCAAATCCCAGCGCGATCGAGGTTTCCGGTTCAAACTGAAGCGCCGCGTCGTTAAGCTGAAGCTTCTCCAGAGCGTCCCGAAGATCCGGATATTTTGCTCCGTCTGCCGGATACAGGCCGCAGTATACCATGGACTGCACCTTCTTATATCCCGGCAGAGGATTTTCACAGGGTCTGGAACGGTCGGTCACGGTGTCGCCCACCCGGGTATCCTTTACATTTTTAATACTGCCGGTAATATATCCGACCATTCCGGCGCTCAGTTCTTCACAGGGAATGAACTGGCCCGCTCCAAAATATCCGACCTCGACCGCATCGGCCTCTGCCCCGGTAGCCATCATCCGGATCGGCGTTCCTTTCCGAACGGTTCCCTCCTTGATCCGGCAGAAAATGATAACCCCTTTATAGGGATCATACACGGAATCGAAAATGAGTGCCTGAAGCGGCGCTTTGGGACTCCCTTCCGGAGCCGGTATCCGCCTGACGATCTGCTCCAGCACCTCATCCACATTCTGCCCGGTCTTCGCAGAGATCAGCGGCGCGTCCTGCGCCTCGATCCCGATCACATCCTCGATCTCGTCGATCACCCTCTGCGGCTCCGCACTCGGAAGATCGATCTTGTTGATCACTGGCATCACATCCAGGTTGTGATCCAGAGCCAGATACACATTCGCCAGCGTCTGCGCCTCGATCCCCTGGGCTGCATCCACTACCAGAATCGCTCCGTCGCATGCCGCCAGACTTCGGGACACCTCATAATTAAAATCCACATGTCCCGGC
>ERZ778497.389-NODE-389-length-39096-cov-105.249174_pt1 | contig 39096 bp, 43 predicted proteins | sample MGYA00509938_ERZ778497 | MGnify/ENA primary metagenome ERZ778497 (study PRJEB29527, sample SAMN07138969) | mouse gut metagenome | material: feces | host: mouse | place: China:Nanjing | collected 2016-01-25 ... | reverse complement strand
TTTGACAGTTCTTCCGCCAGCGGGATAAATTCCAGAACAGGCGAGGGCGATCCCCAGCCGGGCAGCAATATGATTGTTGTTTCGTTGTCCTCTCCCTTTATATCCACCACCATATTATGCCCCTGCACTTCGATAACCGTTCCGTATGCAGCTTGTATTTTAGACCGTTCTACCTGCTTGCAGATAAAATTCCAAACCATCAGTGCTGCAGCAGCTCCCAACAAAATCAAGCCTGCCCATTTCATAATCTTCAATATCTTTTTTCTCATGTTTCTTCCCCCTTCTTTTTCACAATATTTTCTGGTGTACAGTCAATCTCTGAAAATACCATTTTCTTAATCCTGTCATTGTTGGTTGTGTTTCTGACTTCCCTGTTTTCTTCAATCAACTCCGAAGCATTATCAAGCATATCGCTTATCCTAATCAGCATTGCTTTCATATCCCTCTTTAATCAGAAATTTTTTTAGCACCTCTCTTCCACGCCGCAGTCTGGTTTTTACCGTTTGGGGATTCATCTGAAACTCCTGGGCAATCTCATTCACTTTTTTGTACTGATAGTAGTACGCTACAAAAATCTTCCAGTCCAGCGGCTTCAACTGTTCTAAAATCCTTGCTATAATCCTCTGCTGTTCCCTTTGGACTATTAGCTGTTCCACGCTGTTATCAATGATCAGGACATCATCCATCAACTGTAAATTCTGCACTTTGGCGGCTCTCAGCCAGTCTTTCGCCTTATTCCTCGCTATGACTGCTATGTATGCTTTGATACTGCTGTATTCCTCATAATTGATCCTTTCAGCCGTATTCCACAGTGAGATAAATGTGTCTGCGACCACCTCCTCCACATCTTCCTTTGTTCCCTTTGAGCTTAATAGGTTTCTGACAATGGCAGTGACATAAGCGCTATACAAATCAATGATTTCTTCAAATGCTTTTTCATCCCTGTTTCGAAGTTTCTTTAGTATGCTCTTTTCGTCCATTCCTCCAAATCCTATCTGCTCAAATTTTTTATCAATACGGTGCTTGTAAGAATTTGGTTTCACTGTTTAAGCAAAAAAAACAAAAAGGCGCATAAAATCCCTATACACCTTTTCGTCCTTTTTGCACTTGCTATAAGAGCTTGTCCAAACCAAATGACAGTTCTTCCAGCATATGTAATAAATACTCCTGCTGCTTTTCCGCCTTTATTGTTTAAGATATTCAGAATACGTTCTGTTATGGGGATTTGATTGAGATCTTCATACATGAGATATGAAAGAGGGACATCCAATGCATCTGCTATTCTCATAAAGTTTTCCAGCAACATTGTTCTGCTCCCATGTTCTATCCGTTTTATAGAATCAACTGAAAGCTCCGCTTTCTCTGCCAGTTCAAATTGGGTTAAATTTTGCTTTTTCTGGTATAATTTCACGTTATCGGCAATAATATATTTTATATCCTTCATTTTCTGATTCTCCATTCTTTATATTTATTTGTGAAATGAAGAATCTGCAGGAGGTCCTCTTTTCGACCTTCGTATGTATACGTCCTGATAAATCAGCAATTTTCGACAGAAACAAAAAAAGAGTACACCGCACCGACCTGCCATGTCGATTTGGGTACTCTAAAAATGCTGTATTCAATATTAAGGAATATATTGTATTGGACTGCCCATTTCAAATATCCCCTATATACAAATTGTAGCGGAAAGTTCCGACACTTCCTGCCGGATCGTTTCGCCCTTTTTCCGTATCTGTTCCGTTTTCTGTCCTGCCGCTATCTGCTGATGAAGAATATCAGACAATTCTTCTTTACTGCCGGAGATTGTCTGTTCCAGTTCCGCAACCTCTTTCTGCCGTTCCTGCTTCTCAAAATCGAGTACAGACAAATGCTTGTGATGTGTGCCTAACTGTTTCCACTGTACGCCATGCCGCCCCATGACTTTTGAAAGTTCCTGCTTCTCCGCTTCAATCCATTCATTCCATTCCGTCATTCCCCTTGTGCCGCCTTTAAAGCCCTGTTCCGACAATGCGCCTTTGAGGGAAACTCTCGTATCAAGTCCACGCTTACTGTTACGAATAAAGGGAACAAAATCAATGTGAATGTGCGGTGTCTGCTCGTCCATATGCAAGTGGCTTGAAAACACAAACAGGTTCGGATTTCTTTTCTGAAACTGCTCCATAAACTCACATAAAATATCTTTCGCCAACTGCCCCTCATTGCTCTGCACGTTCATATCGTCCTTGTTGCCGATTTGGAAGATTACTTCATAAAATAATTTCTCCTGCTTTCCCCGGCGTATCTTCTCATAGTAATCGTCAATCTTTCGGTCACTCCGTTTCTGCTTTGCGTTGTAGCGTTCCAGTGCTTCATCAAAAAGATTGTGATAGACCTCTTTTATATCCGAGTGGCAAAACTCCACGTTATCCCGGCTTCGTTCCTTATCTACATTCTTTGCGCTAAAGGCTCTCGTATTGTGATTGACTGAACCTTTCCCAACCATGCCGCTAATTGTCCTTTCCAATAGGCATATCCTCCACATTCTATATACTGATTTTACTGCGCCGACAGGCGCAAGGCTTTGTTACTTTCCCGAAAGTAACGCAAAAGCACTTTCGACAGGCTACGCTCTATCAAAAGTGCCTTTGCGCCCTGCCGGGGGCTTTCCGTCCTAACGGACGGGGCGGCTTTTCGCCGCTTTACTGTTCCCCCATGCGTCGGTTTGCGTCGATAGCGTCGGTATTTTCTATACCGCCCCGCTATCAAAAATACCGTCGCAACCGACGCATATCGTCGCACCTTACTCTTTTTGCTCTAGCCGTTTCAGAATGATTTTCCTCTCATGCCCCCGCTTGTTGTCATAGAAGATACCGTAGTCATTAAGCAACTGGCTGTTCACTACATTTAATCTCCGGGAAAGCACATTTGCCGATAACTGCATATCCGGCAACTGTTTCAGAAGTTCCGTTGCCGTCCCCTCCCATTCCTGCATTTCCTCTGTCAGAAATTCGTTGATTGCTTCCAGTAATGGATTGGGCGGCTGTTTCCACAACTCCGTTTCCGCTTTCTGAAATTTCCAAATACACTGTTCACGGTCAAACTCTATTGTCAGTTCTTGATCGGGCTGGTCACGCCCTACAATATCCATGACCGCCGTGTTGTCCATGCGCTTTTTCTTGTGCATGATAAACGCCCCGTCTGCCGCACCGAGAAGCCCGTTTGTGCCGGAAATCATATCGAAGCTGTCCTCGGACTCCAACTTGCGGGTGTGGTGAACCACCAACAGGCAGACACCGTATTTATCACTGAATGATTTCAGCTTTGTCACAATCTCATAGTCACTGGAATAGCTGTACCTGTCCCCGCCGACCTCACGCACCTTTTGGAGCGTGTCAATGATAATCAGCCTTGCGTCCTTATGCTCTTTGATGAAGCCCTCTAATTCCCCGTCCACTCCACGCCAAACATGACGGACAGCCGCCGCTGAAGCCTTGCGTAATCATCTTCCAGTGCAAAATATAGAACCGTCCCTTTTCTTACTGGATAGTTCCACAACGGAAGTCCCATTGCCACATGGTAGGCAAGTTGCCCCATAAAGAACGACTTTCCCACTTTCGGCGCACCCACAAAGAGATAAGTGCCGCCATACAGAAAGCCGTCCAAAACAGGTGTTCTCGGCGGGTACACCGTATCATACAGTTCTGTCATGGAAACGATTTGAAGCCCGTCGCCCTGCGCGGATTTCTCCGGGCAATTTGTGTCAAAGCCACAAAAAGCAGTGGCTTGCAGATTGTTTTTTACGTTTCCATTTGCTATAATTTCAGTGTGATTTTTTGTTTGCGGCTGTTCCCCATCTGCGCCAACAGATGATATAGGAGCAGTCGTTTTTATTTTATTTGTCATTCATCTTCCCATTTCAATCCGTCCAAAGTGATTGCGATTACCTGCAACGTGTAGAGCAGTTCGTCATTGTCCGGGCTTATGCTTTCCATGCGCTTCAATTCCTCATGGATTGCCGCCATCTGATTTTTCAGTGCCTTATACACCCTCGGATTGCCCTGCACCACAACGTCCCGGCATAAGAGCCGCCTTGTGATGTAGTCCTGCTTTGTCAGCCCCGATAATGCCACCAAATCATTCAACAGCTTTGCTTCTTCGTCCGATACCCGGAACGCCACCGTATGGTTGCGCCATCTTCCCTTGTAATCCAGTGATTTTTCCATTTTCCCTAATCCTCCCTGTTTTCCGCAGGAAAATGCGACTGCCCTTGCAGGAGCAGAGGATTTTCCTCCTTTGTCATTCTCTCCATTTCCAATTTCTCCGCCATTTCCGTTTGTACCGTAGGGAACAGGTGGGCGTAACGGTAAGTGATTTTCTCCGCTTCATGCCCCATGCGCTCCCCTATCGCCAGTACCGAAAATCCCATGTTGATTAAAAGTGAAACCGCACTATGGCGAATATCGTGGACACGGATTTTCTTAACGCCCGCCTGCTTCGCCCCTCTCTCCATTTCGTGATTGAGGTAGGATTTTGTGACCGTAAATAAACGCTCGTCCGGCTTGATGTCATAAAGCATTTTGATGTACTCCTGCATTTCCTCACAGAGAAACGGCGGCATTTTGATTGTGCGGTTGCTCTTTTTCGTCTTAGGGCTTGTGATAATGTCCCGACCTTTGGAACGGTGGAAAGTCTTGCTGATTGTGACCGTCTGCTTCTCAAAGTCAATATCAGCAGGCGTGAGCGCAAGCAGTTCTGCTTTTGTCAAGTAAAAACTAAAAAAATATTTTTTACAACAGAAAAGGCACCACAGAACTAAGCTCCATAGTGCCCTCCCAAACTGCCAACTAATACATATTGTATACATTAATTCAGGTTTAATATATTCATTGTTCTAAAACAAAATCATTAACCTATTCTTTCAATTTTAATAGCATACTTTTCTCCAATATAATTTTCATCAGAAAGACTCAACTCATCTAAAAACAAAAACAATCGCTTTTTTGCTCTGCTTAATGCAACATAAAAAACCCTATGTTCCTCTTTTTTCGCAATATCTGGATTCATAAGAAAGTCCAAAAAGTTGCTATTCCCTACAACAAAAACATTCTCATACTCAGCTCCTTTCGCTTTATGTATCGTAATATGATTACTGATATCCTCAACAATATTTACGCAAACTGCCAAATTGATATATAAAGTATTTTCATAAAATGACTTAATAGAACCCGTTTTAAAATTTGATAGTTGAACATTCTTTTCTAGTCCCTTTAGTAATAAATAGAAATTCATCAATGACATATTACTATAATCAGAATAGCTTTTTAACATTAATAATAACATATTCAATGCTATCTTTTTCGATTCAGCCTGGTCCCTATATAACCACTCTATTTTTTTAATTGCCTCTTTAAACTTGCTGTTTCTTGCCAATTCTATTGCATTAATATATGCAATTACATAGTTCATTCTTTTAGGGTTGCTTTTTTCTATCTCTTCAAATTTTTTCATTATCTTACTATCATAAGCTTCGTTTTCCAATAAGTTTTTCATTGCGTTTGATGTTACGTTGTCTCTTGAAAGAGATACTAATTCTTCCAGCCCGCATATATCTCTAGCTTTTAAAAATGCTTTAGTTCTATCACCAACAAAAAATTTTATAGATGAATCTTCATATTCCTCACAAGGTATTTGCTCAAAATTCTCACGAAGAATATTCAGAAAATCAACAATACATTTATCGCTTCTGTGATTTTCGTTAAGAGAGTATTCGTTTTCTTTTTTTACCTTATACTTCCTAAACAATTGAATATCCGCCCCCTGAAACCCATATATTGCCTGTGCAGCATCACCAATAACTCCTACAATACTCTCTTCCTTCTTTATTTCTGCGAGAATGTATGTTTGGATAGGATTTGTATCCTGAAATTCATCCACAAAAATATATGGATACTTTGCTCTTAAAATGGTAAGTATAAATGGACACTTTTGAATGAGAATTCCGGAAAAAAATAGTACATCTTCGTGATCAACTATCCCTTTCTCCCAATACAGCTTTTTGTATTCCATAAATCCACTTTTCAATACCTTAAAACTGCTTCTATCAAGTGCAAATCTCCCTTCCGAAGTATACGCTACTACGTTGTCATTAAAAATCCACTCAATATTTCCTTTCCTAACAATACACTTTTCTGAAAGTAACCATTTTTTTAATACAGCCGTCAAACCAGATCTTGTTTTTAACTGTTTCTGGGAGTTTGGAGGCCGCAATCCAGAAAGCACATCCATTTCAAGCCATTGATTCAAAATTTTTCTATTTACAACAGCATCTTCATGTCGATCGACTTTTTCTATTCTTAATCCATACTCTTCTAATAAGCATCTTCCATATGGCTTAACTATATTATTATACAGAAAGCTATGAATAGTAGATACCTCTGTCTTTTCAATTGCTCCATGCCCTAACCGCTGACGGATTGTATCAACCGCAGTATTCGTAAATGTTATACATGCAACTTTTCTAGCAGAATATAATCTATGAGACTTCTTAATAACATTGTTTATATGATGAATTAAAAAACGTGTTTTTCCTGCCCCCGGTCCAGCTTCAATCTTGAATTCTTTTTCTATGTCTAAATCTGTATTTGCAGTTATCTCTTTCATTCGCACACCCACTTTATTGCATTTTTAATGTATTCTGGAACTATAAATTCCTTAAATCTATCAGTTCCTTTTGACAACAGATTATCTTTCAGCACAGATGCCAACTCTAGTGCATTTTCTCCCTTACCAACTGAATTTAGATATCTGGACGAAACAATTGCTTTTTTCTTTTCAGCATCATCCCATATAGACTTTTGTATCGCCTCCATAATCCGTTGTCTTTCTTCACTGTCATGCATTCTTTTAAGCATATCATCAATGCTTTTCTCACCTACCATACTCATTAAATCTCTCAATTCTTCAGCATTGGATATGCCTTCTGTAAGAAGCAGTTCATTTGACGGATTGTCCCATGCCAATTGATATTCTAAAGTTTTCCCAAATTTCTTATTTTGAGAAAAAACTCTGATATTACCTTCTTTTTTCTCAGGATATATTTCTGCTAATGCAGTATTATGCTTATATTCATATACCGTTTCTTCAATCCCACATTCATACGGATAGCATTTTTCAAAAGTTGCCCCCTTAATATTTTTCTTTTTTCTCACAGGATCTATATCCGTAATACAAGCAATCTTTCTATTAATCGCAGTAGGGTTCTTCTGATCAAACAACCGTAGGAAATGCTCAAAATACCGCCCTCCAACCTGTAAAACAATTACATGGTTATCCGCTAACGAGTTTCCATTATATTCAGCTAAAACAGGTATTAACAGTTGTTCGGCTATCCCCTCAACCATTATTATTCTTTCAGCAAATAACATATTCGATTTAGTTGCATCCAGAAATCTTTGTACATACTTTTTACTGACAGCATTTATCTTTGTCCCATCTGCATTTTCCCAAAATGTCCTTCCTGGATAAGCTATACAAGTTTTGATACCACCTCTGTATAGACAGATTAAATCATCTAGCTGAACCGCCGCAGTAATAAAGGTTGAATGTGTTGTAATAAATACCTGTTTAACCTTCTTACGTTCTATATTTTTATTTAGAAATTTTATAAATTTGTCCTGCATTGTTGGGTGCAAATGAGCTTCGGGTTCTTCAATGACCAGCATTGGGAATATCTTTGCGTTACTTCCCATATATTTTCCATCGGAATCTGCCTGCATTTTCGCTAATAACAATGACATAAATATTAAATTATTATATCCAAGTCCATTTTTATCTACAGGAAGTGTCATTCCCGTTTCTTGTTTTATTATCAATTTTAATACAGAATATAATTCGCTTTCTGTTAGTTCACCTTCAAAACTAGGTTCTGATTTATCAAATGAAGCTCCAATGTCTTTCGCATATGATAATATTTCCTGATTTCCCGCTTCTAAACGCATATGCAGCTTACTAATGATCTCATCTGCATTTTCAGCAAATTCATTTTTCCTCTCTTTAATTTTTTCAGACTTTTGGATTTCGTCCAACTTTCCATCCGACTTAATTTCATAATCCATAAAAAAGTCAATCACTCTTTTTAAAAGTGTATTTCTTCCACTGAACATATCCCTTTCTACATCTCTGATTGCATTCAAAAACTGATAATCGAATTTCCTCAAACTATCACTGTCTGCCACTACTCGGTTAGCCGGATTCCCTACCCATATTTTATAAGTATAAAGACGTATATATTCACTTTTAATTATCTTCCAAATCTCTTTTGCACTATCTATTCCGCTAACACGTTTCTTGTAATTTTCTTCTTCCCCTGATGACAGAAAGTATTCATACTGAACCTGTGCCTGATATGGGGTTTCCAACGAAACCAACCAATTACTGACTGTAACCAGTTCGTCACTCATTAAATCTTCATCGTTTGATTGTGTTATAGTTATAGTTATTTTTATTTTAGGAGCAGATTCTTTTAACTCTTCCACACTTATTCCATTATAAAAATCATCTACTTCTAATTGCTTGCTAATTGAATTATCAAAAATTAGTGCCATTGCTGTAAGCAGATTTGATTTACCACAATTATTATGACCTATTAAAACATTTATTCCTTCATGAAAATCCACTTCTGTTCTTTCAAAACTTCTAAAATTCTCTACCTGTATTTTAGATATAAACATAATCCAACACCTTCCAAAAATGCTTCTACACTTGCACATTATTTGTATCTAATCTGTTATTTGAACTCATTTTATCATCAATTCACTTAGTCTACAAGCATCTAACCGTCTACTTTTGTCACAAATATTCTTTTTCTGCAAAGGAAAAGCACCACCAAAAGCCTGACCTTTCGTGATGCTTTCCAACTGCTTGTTACTTTCCTGTCCTGCTATGCCCCTGCTGGTGTTTCATTCATCAGCGGCATTTCTGCCGGATTGATTACTTTCCGTTTCTCCGGCATTTCTTCTGAAAAGAAAATGTCGTCAGTTTTCCAGATAATCTCTACCCTGTCCGCTCCATAGACGTATACCCTTTCAATGACCTTTGACAATATTTCCTTGTCAAAAGACTGTAATGCCGCTATGTCTGCAAGATGGTTCTCTGTCTCGTTCACGCCTTCCATTTTCTTATCCGCTTCTTTTATCTGCTGTTCCAAGCCGAGGATTAGTGTTTCAATCTCTGCAAGCCGTTCCCGTATCTGTTCAAGGTCATGCAAATATTTCTCCCTGCTGCTGTTCCCGCTGCGGTAATCATCATAGATGGTAAACTTCCTTGCGGAAAGCCTTGCTTTCTCATTTTGGAGTGTCTCCGCTTCTTCCTCTAACCTCTGGCTTTCCGACCACTGCTTTTTCCTGCGTTCCAAATCTGCCGACAGGAGATTTGCCATTTCCTTCGTACAGGTAAGAATGAGATTTTCCAAAAGCTCACGGTTGATTTTGCTTTCCGCACATTCCTTTATTCCGGTCTTGCTTGCCTGCGAGCAGCGGTAATTCAGGTGTCTGCCGCCCCCGAAACTCATGTATCTGTCACAGTGCGGATAGAACAGCAGCGGGGAAGGTTTCCTGTTTTTTACGATTTTCTTTGGGATATGCGTAAATGCCTTTTCGTTTGCCCTGTCAAACAGTTCCTGTGACACGAGTGGTTCATGTGTCCCCTCCACAACCTGCCATTCCGAACGGTCATTTTTTATCTGCCGTCTGGCGCCGACGTGGGGGCGGCTGGTTTTATTCCATATGGTTTTTCCAAGATAAACCTCATTCTTGAGCATGTCCCCGATGCTTGTGGTGGTCCACAGCTTAATGCCTTTTTCGTGGTATGCCGTTTTGTTCACGCCGTTTTTCCTGATATGCTCTATGGGTGTCGTGACATGGTTCTCATTCAGGTAGCGGGTAATCTCTGATTTTGTCTTACCCTCCGCTGCCATTGTGAATATGAGCCTTACAATCTCCGCCGCCTCCGGATCAGGCACAAGCTGGTGTTTGTCCTCCGGGTTCTTGCAGTATCCGTATGCGGCAAAAGATGACACATATTCCCCTCTTGCCGCCCTCGTATCCATCGCCGTCCTCACTTTTACGGACAGGTCCCTGCTGTACATGGAGTTGAGTATATTTTTCAGTGCAACGCTCATGCCGCCTGTCATTCCACGGCACTCCATGCTGTCAAAGCTGTCATTTACGGAGATAAAACGTATCTGCAATACAGGCAGTATCCTTTCAAGGAAATTCCCGACTTCCAGATGGTCACGCCCAAACCTTGAAAAATCCTTTACGATAATGATGCTGAAACTGCCCTGCCTGGCGTCCTCCATCATCATTTTAAACTGCGGTCTTTGGAAATTGGTGCCGCTCCATCCGTCGTCCACATATTCCATGACAGGACAGCCTCCCCATTCTTCCCTGCTTCTGATATAGGATTCAATCAGGTTACGCTGTGCGGTTATGCTGTTGCTCTCCGTCTTTGCACAGCCGTCCACGTTCCCGTCCTCGTCAGAGAGGCGGATATACATTGCGATTGCTTTTCTATTTCCCATTTCCTGCCCCCCCCTTTCCTTTGCATAAGCAGCCAGCTTTTCCAGCATGTCATCATAATACAGGTGGACGGTAAGTCTGCGGTCTGCCCCGACTTCTATCTTCTCCACAAAGGCGTCCACCATCTTCTTTGTCAGTTTCCGCTTGTCACGGTAGGCGTCAATCACTTTCTCCCATTCCTTATCGGTCTGGAAGTTTATGGAATATCCCGCCCTGTATTCGGACAGTTCCACAATCCTCGCCCGCAGGCTCCTTTCCTTTACCCCGTCCTGCTCCTTAAAGACTTTATACTGCTCCACATCAATGATATGGCTCACATAGTTTCCTTATTCGCTGCAAGACTGTCCAGCTCCTTGTGGCACCTGCGTATTTCTTTTCCAATGACATCATACCTGTCAATGCTTTCCTGCCTTGCGTTCAGCCTCCGTATCATTGCCACTTTGTCAAGATACACATTCATACGCGTATGAATGATTTTTAATACCTTGTCGTACACATCCGTGTCATGTACCCGGTGTGAGGAACATTGCTTCTTTAACATATGTGAACCACAGTTAAACGCTGCCTTGTTAGGACCGCTCCGCTGAAGGTACATGGTCTTTCCGCAGTCTGCACAGACTATCTTTTTCCCGAAGAAATTGCGGTCTGATACGCTGTATCAGACTGGCTCTCGCTTATCCCCGAACCGGGTAACATACACTGGGACGGCGATCCCACACTGCGCCTCCATCATGCCCAACCAGACGGAATCCGCAGGCAGCCACTCCCGAAAAATGCTTTCGCTGAAATTCCGGTGCCGTTCTATCTCATTACCTCTGGTTGCCATACCAGTAGGCACAATCCTCTGCTCTATACCTTCACGGGCAACAATGTTATCCATTGCAGGCACATCTTCGCACGAAATGGGATTCTGCCACCCCTTTATCCCCATGCAAGTATGGACGGATAAAAAGGCGAAAATAAAATCAGGTGTATGTGTGTCCTATTGAATTGTTTTGGCTTTTTCAAGCCTGCAATTATCACAACTGAAAGGGAGTTGTTTTCAGAGTGCCAGATTGCACTATTTGTAGCTGATATACGCCACCATAACTATCAGGTAGAAAACAAAAAAAGACCAGACTCCAGATACAATCTGTTGTTGATCCTATTTATATTTGAACCTTCCTATTACTATCAAATATTCAGCAATAAAAAACAGTCTGAAATCATCAACACTGTTTCAGACTGTTTTTATTCATCATTTTGCTATTCAAATTTCTATTGCTAATCCAATATCTATATCTACCTTATTGCAACATTCTTTATTATAGTTAAATATCACTCTTCTCTGTACGAGAAAATTCCGAAATAATTATATTTATCATATACTAAATTTTGTAGAACAAACCCAGTAAATTCTTCATTTACTGTCTGATGGTTCTGCTTGCAGATACATCAACAGAAATCATTAATTCTGTCAATAGTAACGTGACTCATTAGATAATATTTTAAACCTTATTTATTTAGGTTTTGTTCAGAGATTTCTGCTAGGAAATTTGATTTATCAAGAATTAAACTGACAGCAGTAATCGCAATTTAATCGATACTCTTCATCTTGATCAAGTTTTCTTCTGATTCCGATCATAAAGTCCAAATTAATATCATAACCAGTCATACTCATTTCGTCCTCAAGATAGAAGCATGGTCGTATTTTCCCTTTTTCATTAAGTGTTATTGTATTATAAGGAACATAGCATTTTCTGGGCTCCGGTTTGACATCTTCATTAAAAAACCTAAAGTATTCAACAAATTTATAAAGGGATTGCGGATTTTGACACAAAAATCCAACCTTCTCATCCATACTAATCATATGATCTATAATATTCCGAAACTCATTGCATTGTTCCGTATCCAACATCAAACAATCATAATTTCCTTGTCTCTTCCAAAACACACACCTCTAAGTTCTGGAACATTAAAGAATATACCATCTGCACCAGAGTTTAATGCTGATAAATATATGTCATTAAGTTTTAGAAAATTCTTTTTCTGTATTAAGCAACTAAGCCAAAACTGAATGTTTTCATTATAGTCCTTTATAAGCTCAATATTGTTCAAAATCTTATTATAATTATCAATACCTCTTATAACCTCATATTGATCCTTATTATATCCATCAAATGAAATACAATATGAGTCAATATAGTCTTTAATCTCATCAAGTTTATACTTAATCAGACTGCCATTTGTTGATAAAATCACAATAAATCCATATTTCTCTTTAGCAGTTTTGACAATATCCTTAAACGCAGGATGCAATATAGGTTCTCCACCAGTAATTACAACGCTAGGGCATTCATACTTGCTGATCATATCATAAAAATCATAAATCTTTTGTATATCCAAATATATCGGTGGCGTCTTCCAATAATTACATGATGCGCATTTGCTATTACAGTTGCTCGTAATTATAATATTTGCACTCATTAAATTATCTACTTTATATTTCATATTTAAAACCTGCCTCGTATAATAAGTTTATAGCCAGTCAGAACAGGCTATAGACTTATTCTTTTTTGATATAGATGCAGGATGATTTCTAAGAGAGCTCCCTCTCCATCCCTTTCACATCTATACAGTTAATAGTTTCCCTTCTAATTTCTTTCTATATAGATGTGAGGAGTTTCTGATGGGTTCTGTGAGGGGTTCCCCTCTCCCGTAATGCTGGTTTATCCTTTTCCATCTATATGTTATTTTTTGCTTTTTTCCAGAGCCTCCCGGTGCTATAATGGTTCCCAGTGGAACCTAGGCTAAGGTCACTGCTGTCCACCTCCTGCAAAGCATCCGCTATTGCTTAGAAAGCTTGCAGCCCGCACCGCCGTACCTTGACTGCTTACACAAATGCACCACCACCAGGTCTAGCCTCCAGCAGGGTATTTCTCCTGGACCAGTGCTGATAACGCGAGGTTGCAGCTGGTACTCCGGACCGGGATAAGCTTTGGTCCCTGTTCCCCATCCTCATCGGAAAGGTGGTGATTACACATGAAGAAGATTAAAATTGATTACCTGTCAACGCTTTTTGTGGGAATTGACATCGGTTCCCGCACAAACGTTATCTCTGCCCTCAACTTTGACCAGGATTTCCTGATCAGAATGGTCCCTGTGGCTAACGCACAAGGCGGCGCAGAGCAGATAGAGGAGATGGTGGCCCAGGTACTTTCACAGCATCATGAGTTCAAGGCCGTCATCATTGGTCTGGAATCCACCGGCTTTTACGGTGTCCATATCGCCAATTACCTGTCCACCTCCGAAAAACTGGCTCCTTTTTCCACAAAGGTATACTGTCTCAACCCCAACGAGGTCAGGCAGTACAAAAAATCCTTTAACTCCCTTGATAAGAACGATGGCATCGATTCCTTCGTCATCGCTGATTTTGCAAGGGTAGGACGCATACATACCGAACCATGGCGGGGCACACAGTACCTTGCCCTCCAGAGACTTACCAGGCACAGGCTCCATATCACAGAATGCATTGCACGGGAAAAGGTTTACATGCTCAACAACATTTTCCTTAAGTTCAGCGAGTTTGCCATGCTGGACAAAAATGAGCATCCTTTCTCTAATAAATACGGTGCTACAGCTGAGGCCGTCCTGACGGACTACCTTTCCACAGAAGACATCGTGGATTCATCCGTGGATGAACTGGTCACTTTTATCAGTTCCAAGAGCCGCGGCCGTATCTCCGATCCGAAACAGACAACATACCTGCTCCAGAAAGCCGCCCAGGATTCCTACCGGCTGGACAAATGCCTTTATGAGCCCCTGACGGTATCCATTGCCTGTTCCTTTAACTGTATCAGCGCCTTTGAAAAAGAACTCCGGGCTATCAATGACGCAATATTAAGAGCTGTAAAAGGACTTAACCCAACAGAGTACCAGATACTGACATCCGTTCCCGGCATTGGTCATGTATATGCCAGCGGGATACTTGCTGAACTTGGCACCATCAAATGCTTTGAGAGCAATGACGCCCTTGCCAAATACTGCGGCATTGTCTGGAAAGGGAACCAGTCCGGGGAATTCGAGGCGGAAGATACGCCCATGAACAAAGCCGGCAACCGTTACCTGCGGTATTACATGATCGAAGCTGCCGGAAGCGTGATACAGCACTGCCCGGAATATAAAGCCTTTTATGACAAGAAATTTGCTGAGGTGAGAACCCATCAGCATAAACGAGCACTCGCGTTGACTTCCCGTAAATTGATACACATGCTTTTTGGACTGCTGGCCAATGGCAAACTATACTCTGTGGAAAAGAGTAGGTAATCTATAACGCAGTGCGAACTTACATTCTTCTTTGACTGTAGGTTTATTAAAGTTACCCTTCTTTCAGAAAATCTTTTTTATTTTCCTCTTGACATTTCACCAAATTGCTCGCCGGTTTATGACACAAATGATTGTAATATAAATTTTAACATTTTGTACGGCATATTCAATATGCATTGCAGAAAGTGGAATGATTTTGCACAAAGTAGACAAAAAGTTTCAAGAATTAATAAGGAAATTTAATAAAGAATCAATTTTCTACCATATTAAACCTATTGTCATTTTGAAATCCACTCCTTTACCTTATCAACAATTTCCTGCTTACACTCAAAATGCAGATAATGTCCGCCATCCAGCCGCAACACTTCACTTTTGTCTGTTTCTGTAATGACCTCCCTATGTAGCTGCTCCCATGCCTCCCCGAAACAAATTGTAATACAGGCATATTGTTAGGGAATTTCATTTCCCTAACAATATCCAGATTAGATTCCATACAGTCTAATTCATTCATAACAGTTTTGTTATTTACGAAATCCATGCTCAAAATCCGAAACACCATCAGTTCCTCTTTTGTATAAACATAGGAACATCCGCATAAACCGCTTTTGGGTGTTTTCTAATTGACTTCAACCGGGTAATTCCCAAAAGATTTTTTGCTTGTTGCAAATATGCCGAGAGCTTGTTCAATGTCACTACGCTTATCGGAAACGGCTCTTGATCAGACTGTTTCGGTACGGACGGATCGATACCGATAAATCCTTTTACTTCTTGAGGATATTCATTCGCCCAGTACAATGAATACAGACCGGAAATAGAGTGTGCCATAAGATAGTATTCCTTACACCCCAATTTCTGTGTACATTCGTGCAGTTCTCTCACTATTGTGCTAATTGTACGTTCCGTACTATTTCCATTAGAAAGCCCGTAGCCAAAGGGTTCTATTGTAATAACACAAAAATTTTCTGCCAGTACTTTTGCCAATGGGAGAAATTCCAATATGGGTGAAGTCGAACCCCATCTGGGCAGCAAAATAATTGTCGGTTTATTCCCCTGCCCCTTTACATCTGCCGTCATCTTAATTCCGGCTATTTCTATTTCCTGCCCATACGCTGATCGGACTTTATCCAATTCACTTTTTTTGCAAAAATAGTTCCAAACTAACGGTACAACTGCAACAACTGATAATATTGATAAAATCCATATTGTAACTTTAAATACTACTCCCCTCATAATCTACTCCTTTCACGGCGGCAAGAAAAACATTCATATGTTTTCTGTTTACAGTATCCAAATGGCATGATAGAAAGACTTCATTAATAAGTATAACCAAAAATATTTAGACTTCAATTACACACACAGAAAATGACCTTCTGGTGCAGTAAATGACCAAACAATAAAATATCACGGCACGAAAAAAGCACATAAAATCCCTGATATGTATGATTACACTTTTTATATTTATGTTAGCCTGTCCAAACCAAATGACATTTCTTCAAGCATATGTACTAAATATTCCTGCTGACTTGCATTTTTGCTATTTAAGACATTTAAAATACGTTCTGATATGGGAATTTCATTTAGACTTTCATATAAGAGGTAAGATAGAGGAACAGCCAATGCATCCGCAATTCTCATAAAGTTTTCTAACGATATTGTTCTGCTCCCATGTTCGATCCGCTTGATAGAATCAACTGAAAGCTCCGCTTTCTCTGCTAGTTCAAATTGTGTTAAATTCTGTTTTTTCCGGTATAATTTCACGTTATCGGCAATAATATATTTTATATCCTTCATTTTCTGATTCTCCATTCTTTTAATTTTTAGTGAAATGAAGAATCTGCTGGAGGTCCCCTTTGCGACCTTCGTATGTATATATCCTGATATATCAGCATTTTTCGACAGAAGCAAAAAAAAGAGTACACCGCACCGACCTGCCATGTCGATTTGTGTACTCGTAAGCTGCCGTATTTACTTTTCAGAAATATATCGCACTGTATCAGCCAGCGCATATATCCCCAAAAAATAATCTATGTAAGAATCTTATCATCCAAATTTAAGGTATGCACCCAACAATATTTATACAATATCAGATATACACTAATAATCTTAGTCCGTTTTACAGCATCATCTATTTGTGCAGCAAGATTAGTTTTATCAAGATTTATCTTCACCTTGAAAAAACTATGCCGCACAATGACTTACATCTTATCAAATATCAGTAATCCTAACATTACTTTTGCAGAAAACAGATATTTTTTGCAGAATATGGCACAAAAAAATCCTTTCAGTCCAGCCTTGCCGCTCTGAAAAGATTTTCTTATACTCAATCCGCTTTTTCCATCATAATATTTAATTCATCATTTTTGCCGACCAACTCATGATATGTTCCTATATCATCAACCACTCCTTCCTTCAGTACGACAATTTGATCCACTTTGCTCAATATCTCTTTCTTATGTGTTATCACTATCACTGTTTTTTCTTTCAGCTTCGTATTCAGCAGTCTGTTAATCTGCTGCTCTGAATAAGCATCCGTGTTTGAAGTGGCTTCATCAAATATAATAATCGGCTTATCATGTATCAATGCCCTTGCAAGAGCTATCTTCTGTTTCTGTCCGCCAGAAAGCATTGCTCCGTTCTGCCCTACCATATAATCTAAAGAAACCTCTTTTATAAAATCTTCAAGTCCGCTGTCCTTGCAGGCTTCCTCTATCACAGCATCGTCCATCTGCTTATACAGACAGATATTATTCCTTATTGTATCATTAAAAAGATATATCTGCTGGCTAACCACAGATACCATGTTCCGATAGTCTGACAATGACAGTTCCGAAATATTCTCCGCCCCCAGTAATATCTTTCCATTTTCCGGCTCATACATTCTGGTAAGAAGGTTGATGATTGTTGTTTTTCCTGAACCATTACGCCCAATTATAGCCGTTTTACTTCCTTTGACAAACAAAATATCAATGTCCCTTAATATGTATTTATCTTTTTCATATGCGAAAGAAACCTGTTCCATTTTCAAGTCATTCAGACACAGATCTGCGGTCTTTCCGGTATCCGTTTCTTCTTCTAATTCCATAAAGGTATAATATCTTTTTGTTGACGGAATAATCCCTGATAATAGGTATCCTATATTCAGGATTGCAGAAATCGGTCCCGTAACATAAACGCTGTATGTAATAAACGCAAACACGCTGCCCACCGAAAGCTGCAAGTCAAATACCAGATTGGCGCCCAATATATATAACAGTGTAGAGAGGAGCTGAACCATGATATTATCCACAATCATATTCCACTGGCTCAACATATTCATCTGCTTCTGCTTCTCTATAATGTTATTCTGGTTATGTGCAAACTCCTCATGCTTCTTATCAAAGATATGAAACAGCTTTACTTCCCGTACCCCTCCAACAGTATCCCCGAACCATCTCGCATATTTTTGATTCCTTTGTATAAACTCGTCCATAATCTGTTTTTGCTTTTTGGCAAAGTATTTCATTACAACACACTTAATCGGTATAAACAGAAGCACCAATACCGTCATTTTGAAATCTATAATAAATAACCCGATTATGCCGCCTGCCATGCTGAACGCCTGCGTAACCACAAAGAAAACGCTGCTGTCAGCAATAGATGTCATTTGATTAATATCTGTGTTAATATTATTCAGAGTCTCCGCATAATTAGTGTTATTGAAATAATTTACCCGCAGCTTCATTAGATGTGAGAAAGACTGTTCCGAAAGGAAATACTGTATCTTTGCTGAAATGTCTACACGTTTCTTTTCCTTAATTATATCTATAAGGGAATTTATCGTGTATATTACCATAGATGCCAACACCAGCTCGATCAGCAATTTCTTATTACCACCGATGAAACCATCATCCATGATCCGCTGGCTGATTAGCGGTACACAAAGACTCAATCCCGTAGAAATAAACAAACAGCCAATAATAACTGCAATAATTTTCTTATATTCATTTAAAAGTCTAACCAATCTTTTAACTGCCTCTTTATTACTCATGTTCTTCCTCCGTTAAGCATCTTACAATCAAATCATAAACGACACTGATATAATCCTCTGGCAAAGTATTATATACCTGTCTGTAAATCATATTTTTTTCTATATAAACTAAAACCTCTACTTCATTGAATATAATTTCTATATCATATTCAGGGTATAAGGTATATAAATCTTTTTTCTGCTCTCTTGACACATTCCATAGAACCAAATCACTTTGCTTATAAAAAACCTGCCCCTCAATAAAGTTTCTTACAAGCTGCTCAGATAATGGAGTATGAATATCTGGTATATACTCAAACATATATAGCACTCCCTCTGGTTCCATGCTAATAACATACGAATTATATCCATTATTTTTAAAAAGCCGTCTAAATTTTGATAAAATAAAATATTTATCTAATGACTCATCTGTTTCCAAAACTACAAGCGGAATATCTAATCCATTGCCTTGATACCGATTATTGACTATTTGCTGTATTCTTGTATTTCGGCTCCATTTGAAACCTGACACACTTATGCTTTCTATATCTTCATCTCCAAGATATACCAAATTTTTTTTACCTATATCCAGTTGTTCCAGTTCTATCATCGAACTTATGATAACTGTATCCACTTCATGGGCAAAATCCTCACCATTCTGTGAAACTGTCTCAAAATAATACTCTGCCTTACTAGCTCTTTTCTTCCCCTGTATATAAGCCTTATAAATCCAATCTGGATTATACAAATTAGCGTCAATGTTTATCTGACTCTTCTTTCTAACATATTCCTTTAACATATGTATATCGCAAGTTGTATCTTTCATCATTTTCTGTACCACTAATGCAGAAACATAAGGCGCAGCATAACTGTTACTCAATGATGTTATTTGTTCTTCTCCACTTAATTTGATTATATGTTCAGAGGGAACAACTGTATCTATTCCTAAATGTACATAATTGTTTGTATACAATAACGATTTACCTTCTGTTGAAACTCCTATTACATTCGTAAAACTTGCTGGAAATGTAAAGTATCCAATATTTGAAATTGCAGCTATAATAATCAAACCTTTATATGCAAATTTATTAATTAATCTGTTCAGTTCCTCATTTTCCTTAAAATGAGTAGTGCCAAGACTCAAATTAACAATATTTATTTCATTTTGATAGCACCATTCTAAAGCCGGCTCTATTTTTTCAATCCCGCCTTTGCCCTCATGATCTAAAATGCGAATACTGCTAAATATACAGTCGGGGCAGTATTTTTCTATTATTAAAGCACAAATTGTACCATGCAAACAATCAGTGGCTTGTGGAACAGAAGTATCTTCCCTACATATATTATTTTCATCCACCATAAGTTCATCTTTTAACTTTTCCTTTTGAACTAAATTTCTATTTATTCCACTATCAATTACTGCTATTTTAATCCTAGAACTCATAATATACCTCTACAAATAAAAGGACATAAATCTCAATCAATCCATCTTTGAAAGTAGATAAACGCCCTTAATACATACTTTTGATAATAAAATTTTGCATATAAAAATCGTAGCTCCTGCTTTACCGCCAAAACACTTTAATTATCTTTCTTATGAAGAACCTCACATATAATATTTGTCACATTAGCCAATGTACTAAATTTTCCTTCCTGTATATATGAGGCTGGTACTTGCAGATCAAATTCCTTTTCAACAGCATACAAATAAGCAACTACATCCCCTGGCAATAATCCCATTTTACTACCAAAGAAATTGTCCGTGCAATAGCTATCCTGCATCTTACTTTCATCTTTTCGAAATAAATCAAAAAATATTTTCTTTACTTTCTCACTTATTTTTTCAGTATCCACATCTATTTCTCCTTTCTTAACATATTGTTCCAAAATCACTTTCACTTAATTTACTCACAATATAACTATACATTTCTAAGGCGCTTGCCGTATTTAACGAGTTATAAATCGGGATTTCAGAATCTCTCTTCAAATCTGCTATCCTTTTATCAACCAAATCAACATTTGTTGTTATAAATGATAGTTTCTTTTCTTCTTTACTCCTTGCTGCATCAAAATGCTTGTTTGCCATATTAAAACAATCAATCTTCATATCAAACTTATATTTTGATGATGTCTGTATCATTTTAAGAAAATTAGAATCATACCCTTCATATGGAACACACATAATGGCAGCATCTGATCGAACAGCATTTGAAACCTCAAATGCTGTTATAGCAAAATTATTTGTTATTTCCTCATTGAATACCATTGTAGCGCCCGGTATACCAATAATCATAATATCTGGTTTTTCTTGCAACTCAATACTCTTACAAACTCGATTGAATGAAACAATCTTCTCACTTTCGCTAAGCTGATTTTCAAACATAAATTTGGGTATTGCATGAAATCCGAATACTTCGCAATACTCTTTTGTACCAATTTGGCTAACCCTATATCCTTCTTTTAACAAAAAATCTCTTAACCCTAATTGAACATCAAATTTGTTTGTGTTTTCAATTACACTGGCAACAAAAACTACGGGGACAGAAATTCGTATAAGCTCATGTTCATGCTTTATCAACTTACCCGTATCCATTACCCGGTTTGTTATTATCGAATACTTTACATTATTCTTAACACATATATCCTCTACTTCTTTCTGATATGCCTCGCCTATATCGTATAAAAAAATAACATTTTTTCCATGCTCTGCGGCAACCTTAATTTGCGGCATTACAAATAACTCAAAATCACTAGGTGAATCACATACTAACAAATCATCAAAATCTATTTCTCCTATCCCTTTATCTGTTATAAGAATACCTGTATTTTCTCCACCATAAGCATACGAAGCATCCTTTCCCTGTAATCCATAGCCAATTGGAGAAATACAAGCCACAATATTATGATTTACTAGCATTTCTCTATTTCGTATTATTGGTGCGCATTCCACATTATAGGGAAAAATTATAGCTTTCCTTTTCATAATATCTCCTCTCTAAACAAGCAGTTTCTCTTTATCAAAATCGCATCCCAAATTTCGCATAACGCAATAATCCCTCATCATATTATCTATATGCCCTCGAATCATTGCACAATTTTGTAGCTTTTTTTCAGCAGACAATTTTTCCAAATCATCAGCTTGAACAGCACAAGCAGAGCAAAATCGAAATGCCCAACATTGTTTACATTCTTTTTCGGTTAACCTTCCAATATTCAATAAATCCCTAGCTTTATTAATATCAAACCCAGTATCTATATGTCCCATTCTTACTGCTTTGGACGCTTCACTTACCCGTTCGCATGGGTATAAATTACCCTCCACATCAACGAACAATCGTTGTATACCCGGCACACACGGTCCTGAATGATGATCCTTTTTCACTGTTAATGAAGAAGATATTTTTGCCTTATCGTGTATCTCTTTCAAGCTTTGAAAACCATGAGAAACAAGTTTTGATATGCTTCCCTCCTCAAGCCTCCCTAGTTTTTGCAGATACATCTTAAATATCTCATAACTGAATTTTTCCCTATACTCTTCATCCGTTGTAACTTCATCCTTACGGTAATATTCAGAGATAAGATTTGCCTGTACATAAAATTCTTTGACTGTTTCATAATCAGAAAAGAATTTACTTGTACAATCAAAGTTTGTGGTTGGATCGATTACAGCGTTAATATGTACCCTTTCCATATAATCTGGATGCCGTAATTGCAATTTTTCAAGAATCTGCATAACTACGCCGAATGTCCCATTACCATTCGCAGCAAACACCCTATTTTTATCATGGGCTTGCTGGTCACCATCCAAACTGACTGTCAAGCTAAACTTGTTATCATACAGAAATTCCAAAACTTCATCTGTGATAAGTGTTGCATTGGAAGTTATATTAAACATCAATTCTTTACCAGCACTTTTTTTCTTCGCATACTCAACACATTCTTTTATTAATTCTAATTCAAGCAACGGTTCACCACCATAAAATCCCAACGATACCCTATCACGATCTATGGAATGATCAAAAAGAAAATCAATTGCTCTAAATGCAGTCTCTTTACTCATTCTTTTTCCGCTATGAACACGATTATCATAATTTCCTGAATAAGCGCAATATTTACAACGTAAGTTGCACCCCTGCGTAACTTGCAATGCAATCGTACCAATACAGCGCTCCAATGAATACTCTAATGTCGAGTCCATTGGATGCACCATTTCAAAATCTGCTCTATCCCTTAAAAATCCTCTGTCATTTAATTTTTCTATTGCTGGTGTAATTTCTTTGTATCCACTTTTAATATAATTTTCGAGTTCAGTATGTAAATCCTCGTTAATAGTTATGAACGCATTTACATTTGCATCGAACATATATCTTTTACCACCAGCCGTAAACATATGAAAAACTGGCATATTTTTTCCTCCATATTTATAACTATATTAAGCATTTTTATTACTAAATAGGCATGACAATATACCCTAAAGTATACTGCCATACCCATTTTGTGCTACTGCATTGCTATGTTTTACACCATACGAATCGCTACAAAATCCATGTAAAACTGGGTGTATCTAGCCTGAAACAAAGCTGCCGAATTATTTGTCTGCCCAGTACTGCAAGAGCAAGTACCATAGCAGCTACAACTGCATGAGCAGTATGCCTCCAATGTTTCCTGCATAACATCGCTACGCTTTACTAATTTCTTCATATTCTCACCTCCTCGTATTCATTATTTTATATCAATAATTATAATTGATATCATCTTTATACTTCTCAATAATCACCTGTACTTTTTATAACATTTTCGCTAAATGTGCTTACAACATTTTCGGAAACAGCTATGGCAGATGCCCTATCTGTTTCCGATAACACATTTGATGTTATTGTACTATCATCAAAACCTTTGGTTTTAACACGCTTTTGCATATTTTCCTCTTCTATCTGCCGACGTTTTTCTGCCGCTTCTTCACTACGCTCTAAATACTGCCTGCGTCTCTTTGCCTTTTCTTCATCCTCTGCTTTCATTTGGGCTTCTATTTTAGCCTTTTTTTCTGGCGAAACATCTCCACAAACATAATAGTGCGCCGTTCCATCTGGATGAATAACCATACCATAGGATTGAATCTCAAATCCTCCGGCTGCCATCTGTGCTTTTACCATTGACTGTGAAGCAAAAAAATCCTGTATCATATTTTCGTAATAAGCTGCCTTTTTTGGATCATTTGCCATTGTTTCCAAAATATTGGGAGCAATCACAATATTATTCATTCCATATGTCCCTGTTCCCAACGAGTCCATACTCTTTTGATCGCTTCCGACATTCTGAATCATTATATTGCCATATCTTGATTTCAAATATTCTGTATACTCATCTACTCTTGAAGCATTCGTTTTATCTGCTTTCTGCATTGCTTGTGTGTTATCGACTTCCTTAGCAGATAACATACTATTAAAATCAGTATGGCTACTTTGATTTGATGCCTTACTCTGCTGGTATCTATAATTCTGAATAACAGCATTAGTTAAATCGCTTACGCCTAATCCCATTTTAACTCCTTTCCACAGTTCTTCTATCAGTCAGAACCGCATCTGCTCTCTTCTAATGAAGTCCAAGCAGTAATCTATAATCTTTTGGCAAACATACAGAACACACAATCAAGCATTAATTCCCACCTCCTACAATATATATTTACAACCTTCGTATTGCACATTTATGTGTTCAATAAATTTACCTGCCCTTATAATAGCAAAATATAGCCAAAGTTCAATATTCTTTGCAGAAAGTGGAACGTTCCTTGCAGAAAATGACACAAAAAATTCTTCAAACATGCATAAAAGATGCACCACAATATTCTGAAAGACTTTTTTATGCTAAAAAGACGGGAAGAAATTAAAGTTATTACTATTTCATCCCGTCCATACAATATAGTTTCATCTCCTAACCAATCTATTTTATTTTAGTATCCACTCCCTTACCCTCTCAACCACCTCCTGTTTCCTTTCATAATGCAGATAATGTCCGCCATCCAGCCGCAGCACCTCACTTTTATCTGTTTCCGTAATAACTTCCCTGTGCAGCGTTTCCCATGTTTTCAGAAGCTCACAGTTATCCCCCGAAACGAATTGCAATACCGGAATTGTTTCAGGGAATTTCAAATCTCTTACGGACTCCAGACTATCTTCCATGTGATTTAGCTCATTCATAATATCTCTGTTATACGCATAATCCATAGACAAAATACGGAATACTTCCAGCTCCTTTTCTGAATACGGATAAGAAGGATCAACATAGACTGCATTTTTCGGATTTCCAACAGATACTATCCGTGTAATTCCCAATGCGCTTGTTGCTTTCTGGAAGTACGCCGACAGTTTGTTCAGTGTTACCATTTTAATCGGCAGCGGTTCTTCATCGGACTGTTTGGGAACAGACGGATCAATTCCTATAAAACCTTGTACTTCTTGCGGATAAGCATTTGCCCAGTATAATGAATACAAGCCTGATAATGAATGTGCCATTAAATAATACTGGTCACAGCCTAACTTTTGCGTACATTCGTGCAGCTCTTCCACAATCGTGCTGATTTCCCGTTCTGTTCCAAGCCTGTCTGAAAGCCCGTATCCAAACGGTTCTATGGTAATAACCCGAAAATCCTTTGACAGTTCTTCCGCCAATGGAAGAAATTCCAGAACTGGTGAGGGAGAACCCCATCCGGGCAGCAATATGACTGTTATTTCATTATCCTCACCTTTTATATCTGCTGTCATATTATGACCATTCACTTCAACAGTTCTTCCATATGCAGCTTCGACCTTAGACTACTCTGCTTTCTTACAGATAAAATTCCAGATTACTAATACTGCAACAGCGCCCAGTAATGCCACAAACACCCATTTCATAATCATAAAGATCCGTCTCTTCATGCTTACCTCCTTGTAATTTACAGTATGTTAAAAGCTGATTGTGCCTCCTGTTACTCGTATGGCACCGGAAGATGTATTGGTAACGTAAAACCTGTAATAACCTGTGTTTGAAATCTTAAATGATGTATTATGCGAACTGGATGTTCCGCTATATGTCTGTGTCCATCCCCCGGTATTGCCGATATATCCCATTTCAACAGAAGCCGATCTGTCCAGTTCAATACTGAAACTCACGATTATTCCCCTTGCCACATAGAACATACTCCCATCACTGTCCATAAAAGATACTGTTTTTCCACTCCCAATATCTGTCTGCGGCAATCCCATTCTTGCCCCTTGCGATACATCTTCCTTTATCGGAACTGTTTTTAATGTTTCCATGATCTCTTTCCGTTCATTCTTTCCCATGACTGATTCCTCCTTGCGTTATATTGATATTTCCTTCCGTAATAATAACCCTGTCACTGGAACAATTTTTCATATAAAAATAATATGTCCCATCACACTCCGGACAAAAGTCTATATTGCACATATTTTGGCTTATCATTTGCAGTTCCTTTAATTCTCCGTTTAATATATAGCCAACTTCCAATGTACCTGCCTGCGTCAGTTCGGTTCCGTCACTCTGCCCTTGTGTAAATCCAAAGCGCAATACTGTACCTTCCTCTACATTCCAGCCGTCATCATTGCTTTGAGTGAAAATTATCATTGCTCCGTTGTCCAGATAGCACTCCGGCAGATTTCCTTCAATATCTATGGGGATTTCCATAATATATTTTGCAATAGGAATATTCCCTTCATATAAATTTCCTGCACTAATCAGGTCTGTCTGAATGTCGGCAATATCATTGAAATGATACGCAAAATCTTCTTCCACCCTATGCCCTGTCTGCTGCTGCATGATTTCTTTCTTATTACTTCCTATAATCCCGGCAGAGCGCAGTAATTCTTTTGCCCCCATGGTCATACTTCCAAGTACAAAGAACATAAGCAGAGCCACCGCATACCGCTTACCCTTATGGACTTTCTTCACAGGATTTATTTTTGAAAATACAATTTCCTTAATCCTTTTATTATCAGCAGCATATCCAGCTTCTGTATTTTCCTCAATCAGTTCAGAAGCGTTATCCAACATATCACTTATTCTAATTTTCATTATTGCCATAGCCCTCTTTAATAAGAATTTTTTTAAGCATTGCCCTGCCACGCCGTAGTCTTGTTTTTACGGTCTGCGGGTTCATTTCAAATTCATGTGCAATTTCTTTTACTTTTTTGTACTGATAATAATAGGCAACAAAAATCTTACAGTCCAGCGGATTTAGCTGCTTCAAAGCATCTGCCAGGATTCTTTGCTGTTCTCTTTGAACAATCAACTGCTCTAAACTGTTGTCAATTAGCAAGACATCATCCATTAGCTGTAAATCCTGTCCCCTGTTTCTTAACCAGTCCTTTGTTTTATTCCTTGCAATGACCGCTATGTACGCCTTTATACTGCTGTATTTTTCATAATTAATCCTATCCGCTGTCCTCCATAGCGCTATAAATGTGTCTGCAACCACCTCCTCAATATCTTCCCTTGTTCCCTTTGAGCTTATCAGGCTTCCGACGATTTTAGAAATATAGGCACTATATATATCTATGATTTTCTCTAATGCTTTTTCATCTCCATTTCGCAGCTTTTTTAACAGTCTCTTCTCATCCATTCGCCCAAATCCCATCTGCTCAAATTTCCTATCAATACGTCATTGGGAAGAATTTGGTTTCATTTTTTGTAACAAAAAAGAGATACTGCATCTTGCAATATCCCTTTCAAGCCCATTTTGTTTAAATTCTGTTTTGCTGCTCCTGACAGTTACTGATAAAGAGGCTCTCTCTGAATATCTGAAAGCCTCTCCCGCCGCCCTTATAAGCTGCTGCTTTCTTTTTTCACATTCTTTGGTCTTTTCGGCTGGTGAAAAAATCCCATACAATCTGGGGGCCAGTCAAAATAATTCTTTTCGACCTCATGCCGGGCAATTTTTTCCACTGCCTTTAAGACAGTATCATTGATTTTCTCTGTTTTCTTCATCTTGCTTTTACCTCCCGTTTCATAATTTTAGCTACACATAGTAAGGATGCACACAATATGACAGCCAATGACATATAACTTACATACAGTTCATTGATTTTCAAAGCAATCAGCGCTACAATTATTGACGCTTCCATTAAGACGCATAACCTAGCTGCTTTCTTTGCTTCCTGCAACTCATCTTTGTCCATATCCATATTAGGATGATTGACAGTTCCTATAACGCCAATCACAAGTACCGCCAAAAACAACATTACATATACCGCAATCGGAGTTTCAGAAAGAACCGTAGCTGCCTGTATAATCGAAATATAAATTATGACAGTCACGAGATAACACTGCCAAAATTTATCTGCATGATAACCGCCAGTCCTTTTCCGCAGTGAAAGAAAAAATACCAGAAAACAAATGGTTGGTATAAACTGATTAAAAATCAGCCCGATCAATAACATGGTTCCGACTGTTATGGTATGCTCTATCAAAGTGACCAAAGCATACTCATATTGATCGCTGACGGCTTTGTCTATCATTCTTTTCGATTCCATTTGGCTTACCAAGTTTAATACCATCTTTTCTATCATACTCATGTACCTCCTTCCTAATATCAAGTATAGAGAAATATCGAATCAAAACAATAGGCTTTGCAGAAAATAGACACTCCAGAGCAGAAAGTGACACAAAAAAGATTAAAATTTCATTTTTCAGGCGGGAATGATGATTGAAAAATAAAATTCATTTTTACTATCCTCAATAATATATGATCCGCCATACTTCTCTATAACCTTTATGATATTTTTAATCCCTATTCCATGTTCTTCTATCCTTGATATTTTAGAAGATTTTATTTCCCCATTCTCATAACATATTGGATGGTTGAATGTATTCTTCACGGCAATAATTATCATTTTATCTTCATTAACAAATTTCAGTTTTATTACTTTTTTATCATCACATTTTTCGCAGGCTTCTATCGCATTATTCAAAAGATTAGACAGAATAGTAACCACGTCCTCGTCTTTTATTCTTATCTGTGAAAGATCATTTACCCGAAACACAAAAACAATTCCTTTCGCATCGGCTTCCTGATATTTTGTGTTTAGGATTGCATTTACAATCACATTATTTGTATTGATAGCATCCAGTTCCTTATCTAAATGACCATAAATTTCTTTAACATATTTCTCCAATTCCTGATATTTCTTGTTTCCCAGTATTGACTCAATACATACAATCTGATTTTTGTATTCATGCGTTTTTCTTTTTTGACAATCAAAATTTTCTGATATAGACCGGTACATCTCTGTCTGATTTTTTACCTGAATATGAAAAATTTCATTTTCATGCAGCTTTATTTCTCTTTCTACAATGTCATTAATCAGATAAAATTCAACGATATTCATTCCTGCCATTCCAAATGCAATAATAAATAAAAAGTATATCTGCCCTGTTGTTTCCACATATCCAAAAACTGTAAACATAGAAACCATAATAATTATTGTAAATACAGGGAAAAACAGGAATTTAAGCCACTCTGACTCCACGAGCCTTTCTGTTGATTTTTTCCCAAACTTTTTCTTAATAATAAGAACAGAAAAGTAAAGAAACATTTTTCCAAGCATAACAACCAAAACACTTTCCAACACATATGTCAGGCTTGTTGTTTCACCACTTGAAACCAATCCGCTATAATAAATTAGAAAAGCTATATAATCCGCCGATAACAGCAGGGCTTGATAAAGGACAGTTAATATCAATGACTTCTTTATACTGATTTTCATATGCCAAAACATAAAAATGGCAATTATTAAAATAAGTGCAATTTGTTTTAAGATGAAAATATTTGCAAATCCCTTTACAGCGCCAAACACACCACTAACTAATAGTATCAACTGAACTGCATTGATCCAGCCTTTATAGCGTACTTTTCCAAATATTTCAAAAAATATTTTGCAACAAAAAACCTCAAATACTATCATCAATACAGTTGGTAATGACTCAAACATCTAAACTTCTCCTCGATACGCAATAAATTTATCCTTAACATATGTATATCTGGCTTTCGGTATAATCAAAGTCGTTCCGTTCGTTAATGTTGCCTGATACCTCTCAATGCTCATTATATATTTCAAATTCACAAGATAGCTTTGATGTATCCTTACAAAATCATTATCCTGCAAATCAGCTTCAAGATTATTCAGGGTAGCATATATGGTATAAACCTTCATTTTATCTTCCTGAACATAAAACTCCAGTTTATGCAGCCTGCTTTCAATATATAATAATCTTTGCAATGCAATCTCTTTGACACCTTCGTTGAAATGAAAACTTTTGGTGACAATCGTATAATTCATTTTTTCAATAATTGCATTTATACACTCATCAATCGCATTCTTAAAATTATTGCCGCCTTTCAACAAATATCTTATGGCATCCACCTTATAACCTTCCAATGTATAATTTACGAATGCCGTCACAAAAACTATAAATGCTTCTTTGCTTACTTCCCGAATTTTCTTAGCCGTCATAATGCCATCGACTTCATCCATGTTAATATCCAAAAATATAATAGAATATTGGAGCATACCGATACCCAGTGATATGAGCTTTGCTCCAGAGCTATATGTGTCTATTTCAAAAACAAGTCCTTTTTTCAACATACAATCAGACAGGATATTTTTTAACTCTTCTGTAAAATAGTTTTCATCATCACATATAGCAATTTTGAACATTCATCGCCCTCCTTTCCAGAAGCAACATGATTACCGCTAATGTTGCATACTTTCTATTATATTTCGGCATAACTCATGTCAAACTTTATTTCTACCTCACATGGATAGAATGCGTGTTCTTTATGGCTGAAACCGCCAAAAGTCATACTTTCATGAATAAAATGATATGCAGTATTCACAAGTTCGTCAATATGATTGCAGAAAACGACCAAATCTTGCAGAAATTGACAATAAACAGTGTCTATAGTCATTGCCCCTAATATGCATACCATATTAATCATTCATTCTTCTTTGAAAATTTCTTCATACGATGTATTCAGTATTTCCTTAATTACCTTAAGCTGTGTTGCTTTGATATGCTGTATCCCTCTTTCTATCTTGACCAAAGTTTCCCTTGTAATCTGCACATTTTTAAGCTGCATCAATGCAACCAGCTCTGTCTGCCCTATTTTCCGTTCCTTTCTGATCCGCCGGATATTCTTTCCCAACTGAATACCATCCTGTTTTACTTTTTGTTCCATTATGCACCTACATTCTGAACCAGTTTCAGTCCATTTCATATACAAAGGAGCAAATTATGGATATAAAAATTCAAGACCTGAACATTTCCCCTGCTGTAAAATCAGCCTTACTAAGCACAGGTTTCACCAAAGTTTCAGACCTTGCAGGACATAACTATATAACATTGGCAAAAATATTCCCGAAGAACTGTATCATAGAACCTATCATCAACGAGCTTAACCCTTTGGGCTATCTCCTGCCTCCGGAAAACGAAATTTCCGTCTATGATATTTCCATGTCGAAGCGGCTGCAAAATACCCTTATAAGGAACAATGTGATGTACCTGTCACAGCTATCTGCTATTCCCAAAGAAGAAATCCTGCAATTTCGGAATCTTGGCGATAAAACCATAGAGGAGCTTGAGCAAATCTGTCAGACGCACGACATACGGCTCAGATCGCTTGCTTCCCTAAAAGAAACCTTTGATAAATACCGCTTTCCGGTCAAAATATACCCCATGCTTTTCAAAAATGGCATCTCATGTATAAATGATTTTAACCACAAGACTTCCTATGACATATATACCATATGTGGGCAGGATTACTCCCTTACCATGAAAATATATTTTATCTTGAAGAAAAAAGGGATTACGCTTGATGACTGGCATGATAGATTTTTATTTGAAATTCTGCCTATGCAGAAAGCCAATCTGTTATGGAAGAAATACAATGTCAGTACAGTTTCACAGTTCTCTGATCTGACCGAACAGCAGCTTCGGGAAATAACCTCTGACATTCCTGCTCTGTCAAAAACATTGGATACGTTTCTTTGAAAACTCTGACTATATTGCTGAAATAGTACGAAAAAGGCACATATCATTGCAGAATGTGTCCTTTTTTTGCAGAAAATGGAATATAAATTATTTTTAGCACATGCTATACTTTAATGTATAAATACCACATAAACGTTTGTTATTTTGAAGAAAGAGGTGATTCCAATGTTTTAAATCCAAGCACTTATGTAATAATTTTTTATCAATTTTATTTTAAGAAAGAGAGGTTATTTTTATGAAAAAATTTCTTTGTTTTATGCTATCAGCTATTATGCTTTTGAGCACATCCATTACGGCTTTTGCTCAGTCCCCTGAAAATTTAACGCAACAGCAGGAATATACGGTTGAAGATATTAAAGCTCTCGAACCATATATTTCTGTTGAAAACGGACACTTCGAATTTGATACCGAAAGTGCTATTACAAACAATGTTGAAACTGAGTTAATAAATGGTCAATGTGCTTATCTTGATATTTTGAACACTGAAGCAGATAACGGCTACCTTACAATCAACAACGATTTATCCATTGACACTCATGCCATTCAGTCCAGAGCAGGACATTGGTCGAATTGTGGCGGGGGTAAAAATACTAACGTAACCAATTATTGGTGGGGTTATGCAAGATATGCTTGCGACTGTGAAACCAATAGAATGTCCGCTGACTTCAACTCCAGTGCTTCAGTAGCTGCTGGTGTTGGTGTAATTGGGGCTTACTTTGGACCCGTTGGAGCAATTCCTGGCGGTTTATCAAGTGCTTACTTCTGGTTATTAGCATCTCGATTAGATGCAAACAATCACGGAAAAGGCGTATATGTTGAAATGACATGGGCATTGGTCTTTGACATCACTCCACAATAAGCGAAGTCCCAAACATAATCGAGTAGGAGGGGAAATTAAATAATTTCCCCGACCTCTCACACCACCGTGCGTACCGTTCGGTACACGGCGGTTCCTTAGTTTTCACATACTTGCAGATAATAGCCAGTTAGGGACATGTATCCGAGATTGGCTATTTCTTTGTTTGTGAGTGCCCGATTTAGCACTAATGCTGACCGCCATGTTCCCTTGCGGCAGTTTGCCAACTCAAGCACTACCCATTCGGGCAGGTTCAGACCCCGCAGTTTCCTTATCCTCGTCCGCACCCTCTTCCATTGTTTCCAATAGACTGCCCTTATCCTATGGCGTAACCACTCATCTGTATCCTGCAGAAGCATCTTCATATCTGCCAGCTTGAAATAGTTCACCCACCCTCTGATATACTGTTGCAGTTTCAGGATGCGGTGTTCGTTGCTCCAGGCATTATTCCTGTCCGTTAATTCCCGAAGTTTCTTCTTCATCTTGTCCACCGATTTTGGGTGTACTCGGAATCGAAGTCCTTTATGGTTATAAAACGTATATCCCAGATACTTGACCCTGCTGATGTGAGCCACACAGGTTTTCTCCCTGTTTACCCTGAGGAATAATTTCCCCTCAATGTACGGCAAAATATTTTGGAGCGTACGCTCGGCACTCTTTCGGCTTTTACAGAAAATCATACAGTCATCTGCATACCGTACAAATCGGTGTCCCCTGCGCTCCAACTCCTTGTCCAACTCATTCAGCATTATGTTGCTCAACAGCGGACTTAGTGGTCCGCCCTGCGGCACGCCGACTTCCGTCTTTTCAAAAAGGCCATTTGCCACCATTCCGGCATTCATATATTTATGAATGAGCGAAATCACTCTGCCGTCCTTTATGGTTCTTGACAAGACTTCAATCAGTTTGCTTTGGCATACGTTGTCGAAGAATTTCTCCAAGTCCATATCCACCACATAGACATAGCCGTCATCTGCATTCTTTTGGCACTGTTTCAGGGCATCGTGCGCCCCTCTGTTCGGGCGAAATCCGAAACTGCTTTCAGAAAACTGTTTGTCGAAAATCGGTGACAATACCTGTGCGGCTGCCTGTTGATATACGCGGTCTGCCACAGTCGGTATCCCCAGCTTTCTAAACTTTCCCTTTTCTTCTTTGGGTATTTCTACCCGTCTGACTGGATTGGGCTTATATTTTCCGTCCAGTATCCGTTGGTTAAGTTCCCTGCCATGTTTCCGTAAGTACGGTAGAAGTTCTTCCACGTCCATTCCGTCCACACCCCCAGAGCCTTTGTTAGACTTTACTTTCTTATATGCCCTGTTAAGATTGTCGCTTTGTAAAATCTCTTCCAACAGTCCAGTCGTCTGCAAGTCTGTAATGATGTTGGTATTTTCAGCAATCCTTAAACAAGCGGACGCCTCTGCATACTCTCCCTGTTCCGCAGATACCCTTTGCAGATGACCCTCTGTATGAAGTTGTCTGTCCTTAAATTTGCCCTTGGTCACATTCATTTCCTAACATCTCCTAAAGTTCAGCCCTTTCCGTGGCGCTTGCAATCACCACGGTACTATGGCTTCTGCTGACTTCTCGCCATTCGTTGTTACTACGGCTTCCTACTCTGTTTCCACCGCTGGCGAGACCTCCCTGAGTACCACACGTTTCTTTCCCTCCATCTATCTGCCACATTTACTATGCACAGTTCCGTACAGCTATTGGACTTTAGTGTGTGTTGCCACCTTATCCCCACACATAGCCTACATGTGATTTCTGTTCGTCAGACCAGAGGTTTGCTTACAGCTTCCTTCAGATTTCACCTCACGATGAACACCCTTGCTGTTCAGCTATATCCTTCCCACTGTCAGGCGGATTAGGGACTTTCACCCTTTAGAAACGTGCGCCGTCAGGCGCACAACAATAAAGACGCTAACAGATCAAAACTGATAGCCTCTTTTATTCTCTTCATATCAATATAATCAAAGATACAACTGTAATCACAAGAAACGATATAATCCCTACAATGACAACCTTTTTTGCAATCGGCTTTCCTTGCCGCTTATCTTTGATAATTCTCAAAACCGACCATAAAATCAAAAATATACTAAAAAGTAATATAGCGTATTTTTTTAACAATTCAAACATATTACCCATCATTCTCCTCCTTGAATAATCCAGCCTAAGCCGTTCTTATATTTTCCATGTCCTAACTATATCAATCTAAGCTACTATAAGCAATCCTCATTGCAGAAAATAACCTCTTTTTGCAGAAAATGACCATCAAAACAAAAAATCCCCCTGAATCAAACATAAAGTTCAACCCAAGAGGACTTTTCCCTATCGGCTCTTTCCGCTCTTTACAGGCTCTTTCTTTGTCGCTTTATCCGTTGCCATCGCCTTTGCTGTTTCCTGCTGGTGTGCTTCAAACGCCTCCGCCCCATACTGGAACTCCGGCTCTGCCACTACTGCAAGTTCAACCGGATTAACAGCCTCCATGCTGTCAACGCTGCCCATTTCCCGTTCTGCCTTATCCGTCTGGTACTTTTTCACGTCTGCGGCAAGCTGCTCTGTCTTTTCTATGGCGGCATCTGCACAGTTCAGGATACCGGACAGCAGCTTTCTCTTTGCCTGAAACGGCTTCTTTATCAGTTCTGTCTTTGAGAACTTCTTCTCCCCATACTCCTTTTCCGGTTTATCCGCAAAGGTACGGAACGTGTTGGCGATCTTCTGTCCGGCTTCCCTCATGCCTGTGCCGAAAGCGTCTATCTTTCCAATGCTCTTATCCACGTCTGCTATGGACTCCTGCACGTTCTGGCGGATACCCTCTAACTTTTTCTTAATTCCAAGAAATTCCACCACTCTGTTTAAGGCAGCTTTCCCTTTCTGCTTTGCCGCCGTCACGATTTCCCCTGCCTTTGCCTTGATCTCTGCCTTGACTTCAAACAGTTTTTCTTTCATGGCTTTGCAGTCCTGTTCCAGCTTGTTTACTGCCCTTTTGAGTGACTGTTTCAGCCCTTTCTCTGCCTCACGTTCTTCCATCTTATGAAGCTGGTCCTTTACCGTCACAAGCTCCTCTAAGACCGAATCCATCTTTTTCTCCATGACATCGACATACGCTGCCATTTCAAAGATGCTGTTTGCAGCCTCTTTCATATTGTTTTTACGGAGCAGATCGAGCAGCTCCATGAGATTTTTTTCCTTTGTAAGTTCCACGTTTGCTGTCATTTCCATTTTTCTTTTCCTTTCCGCAGGGCGGTTGCCCGCCCTGCACCTTTCTGGTTACTGGTTCTGCCTAGCGGAACGGCAGCGGCTCCCCGCTGGCTTTCATAAAGCCCCTGTCATCGGTCTGCATCTGCTGTGATGCACGCTCCTTTCCCTCCTGCACTGCCTGTTCCTTTGCCTGCTGGTACGTCTCAAGCACCGCATCGTTGAGCTTTTCCCTGAACTCCTTTGTGATCGGGAAACAAACGTCCCTGTACCTGTTGCCTGCCTTATAGGACGGCATTGCCACGAACATTCCGTTCTTGCCCTCCACAACGCTCACATTGCCTACCGCAAAGCTGTCATTCAGCACGATGCTCGCAAGACCTACCATGTTGCTCCCTTCACGCTCAAAAGGCGTTACCCTTACCGTGAACTCCGGCTCGTCCGCCTCCTCCGCCTCCATCTTGACCTCTGCCTTTCCGGTCTGCTCCATTTCGTCATAGAGCTTTAAGATGTCGCTGTACAGTTCCTCACGGAACTCCTTCGTGATCGGGTTGCAGACGTCCTTATAGACCGGATTGTTGTGTTCGTCCCTCTCCTTTGTGCGGAAACTGGGCATGGATACGAAATTGCCCTTGCTGCCCTCAAGCACTGCTACATTCGTGACCTTGAAGCTGTCCCCGAACACAAGGGTTGCAAATGCCCTCACACTCTTTTCCGGGTTGTTTACTGCGTTTAACTGGATTGAATACTCCATAAGTTCCTCCTTTTCTGTCCTCTCTGGACGATGAAATATTATTTTGTTATCTGAACTGCCTTTCCTTTTCAGAATGTCAGGCAGGTTCATTCTTCCGCTGGCAGGCTTCCATCCGGTATACGGATAAAACAGGATAATTGTCCCAACTGCCCTAAATCCATGTCCGTTTTCCCATGAAGGTAATTCGCAAGGGTTATCAGGAAGCCGTCCTGCTCATAGTAAATCCATTCGTCCTGCCCTTCCTCTTTCACGACGGTTACTGCAAAGTCAGGCAGATAGCCGTCCTCCTCCCCGTCATAATTGCAATAAATCCCTTCATGCAGGTTCAGCCCCAGTTCCGGGATATGCACCTGCCACCCGCTGATGACGATCTGGTAATCCTCATCGCTTTCCATGATGTCGTCCGGGACTTCCGCAAGCTGTTCCATCTCTGCAAGGATTTCCTCCACTTCCCCAGTCTGTATGCTTTTTCCATAGACAATATTCTCCTTAATCCCTTTTACCTCACAAGGTTCCTGTTCCAACTGTTCCGGTGTGCATTTTCCTTTCAGCCATTGATGCACCGTGTCCACGAAGTTTTCTTCCGCATCATACAGAAATTCTTTATCCGCCCTGTCATAAATGACAGTCAAAAAATACAGCGGTTCAAGCTGTCCGTTTTCCATGTGGCAGAAAAATCCCTCATGCACGTTGATTTCATGGCGTGGCAGGTAGACGTGGACGCCGCTGGTCAGCAGGATACCGCCGTCCATTTCCGTCTGCCTGTCCGGTTCCGTAGGCTCGGCTTCACATCCCCGCAGAATATCCTCTATTGTGCCAAACTGGTACTCTGTTACATCTTTTTCCATGCTATTGTGCCTCCTTATAAATACAGTGATAAATCAGGCGCATGGTGCCGCTGTTTTCACAGGTCAGCAGGGTAAGCTCCGTTTCTGTCCCCTGCGCTTTTACCGAATTATCATACGGTCCCACGACTTCCCATGAAACAACCTCATACTGGTGTATATTTCCGTCTTTATCCGTAATCTTTACCGTGTCCCCTTCTGAGAGCCTGTTCAGGTACTTAAAATAAGTGCCATATCTGCTCCCCCGGTGTCCGGCAAGCACACAGTTCCCAACACTTCCGACTGCCGCCGTGTCGGATATATGCCCGATCCCATAGGCAAGCTGTTTACTGTCCGCCCCTTCCACAATGGGATATTTCAGATCCAGGGCTTCTATCTCGATCAGACCGATCACGTCCCCGGACGAAAGCAGGGCTGCATCCGCTTCACTAACGGGGGCTTTGGTATCCGCCGCCTCCGTCTCTGTTTCCCTTTCTTCCTCTTTTTCTCCATCCTCCTTATGCTCCTGTTCCACGTTTTGTTCAAACTGTTCTATCAGTTCATTTGTCTTTTGGCTTCCGTAGAAATAATAGAAAAGGGGGACTGACATAGCCGCCAGTCCCGCCGTAATGAATATTACTGCCATGATTTTCCGCATCATCTTCCCTCTTTTCCAGACGGAAAGCCGTGGTAACTGTCCGGCTCCGCCACCCTTGCATTGTCCTGTTCTTCGCAGAGGTCCACGTCCTCGGTCTTTCCGTTCTCAAGATCCAACTGCACGTTCAGCTCATTCAAACGTGCCACTTTCTCATTCAGTTCCTCCTCCTGCGTAAAAGGCTTTTCGTATTCCTGCCTTGACTGCTCCATGTCACGCTGGTACTGCTCGATGCGCTTTTCCAGTTCTGGTATATTGACCTGTATGCCGTGGCAGAGGTTTTCCAGCTTTACCATGTTCCCCACGGGGCTTGTGGAAAGCTCCGCCTTGTAGTCGGTCTTTCCCCGCAGCACCATGTTGTTTACGCCGATGAAGTTCTTTTCCACCAGAAGCTCAAACCCCTTGAAACTTCCGATATGGGTTGTTTCCCCGGTCTTGCACTGGCTGACCGCCTGCAGCATGAATGTCCCGCCGTCCGTCCGTTCCGTGAATTTCGTGCTTTTCCCTGCAACGTCCACAGTAATCGCAAAATCCGGCTCCGCAATGAGCGCCGCCTCCGCTGCCTTTGTATCCTCACGCACACAGGCTAATTTCTCTGTTGCCGCCTTGATGTACTTCGGGTAACGGATCATGAAGTTGTCCTGTAAGGAATACCGCTGGCTGTCATAACTGCTTTTGAGCATTTTCAGCCGCTGCACGTCGTTTTCAAGCTGCATTTTTTCCTTTATCAGCGGATTGCCCGTCGCCACGGCTTTAATCTCCGCATAGGAAAGGGTTGCCTCGTCGATGTCCTCACAGGTTCTTGAAACAGCCCTGCTTGTCATGACCTGCGAGATGAAGCGCTGCTTGTTTTCCACCAGCGAGTCGGGTAGGTCAGCGGTATTACTACCGCCTT
>ERZ778497.376-NODE-376-length-39886-cov-7.835254_pt1 | contig 39886 bp, 42 predicted proteins | sample MGYA00509938_ERZ778497 | MGnify/ENA primary metagenome ERZ778497 (study PRJEB29527, sample SAMN07138969) | mouse gut metagenome | material: feces | host: mouse | place: China:Nanjing | collected 2016-01-25 ... | reverse complement strand
AGGATAACACATTTCCCTTTTTTTATTATCATTTATTTCAAAAGGCAGAATTTCACTTTAAATAAAAGGTACATCTGCCTTTTTTAACGGACTTGACCCACAGAGAGTGCTATAGAGCCAAAATATCCAGTAATATGCAAGCATTACAATATTTTGAAGATTGTGAACGTTGCCTTGAAAAGGCCGGAGCCTATAAACGGCTGATTCATTATAAATTAAACAAAGCAAATATTTATTCCACTATTGGACTTTATCCATTAGCAGAATATATATATAATAATTTAGAAAATATTCAGTCTCAGGTAGAGGAAAAAAGAATTATCCTGAAAATATATGAGTGTTCATCTTGGTGTTATCTTATCCAAGGAAAATATAAGAATGCTCTCTATCGTGCTAAAAAGGCTAAAGATTCTGGCAGCAAGTTTCCAGACATATACATTACAATGGCCTACGCAAACTATAAGCTTGGAAACTGGGAAGAGTCTCGTCACACCATATTCCAGTTTCGCACCCGCTTTTCATCGAATGTACGAGCAGACTTTATCAGACAATTTTTTGTCCTGCTTGAAAAAAGGATCGATCAAAAACCTCTTCCAGACTATCTTGTTGAACGTCTCTTAAAAAAGCTTCCTGATTTTCGGGATGTCGAACTGGAAATGGTCCTTTATCCGTTTCTGACTGAATACTATCAGTCGATCGAGGATTATAAAAACGCTTCTATGATCCAGTCACGCTGGATAGACTATCTGCAGATTACGACAACTTAAAAAGCGTGATCCGTAACACTTTGTTACCAATCACGCTTTCTTCCCATTATTCTTCCTTATCCTCGGACCTTTATTCTTCTCTGCTCATACACAAAATAAGCAGCAACCACAACAATCTGCAGTGCATAAGAAAGCCAATTTAATCTAAAAAATAATGAGCAGAACACATCGAAAACACCCAGTCCCAGGATCAGAACATATTTTTCCTTCTCTGTTGCTTTAAACTTTTTTAACAAGTAAAAGAGAATACTGAAAACTACGATCATCGCAAACGTAAATAGCCCGAATTCTTTTCCAGCCGTTTCCAGCTTCTCATAATTCGACAACAAAACCGTCAGCAATCCCAACGACATAAATAAATTACTCATACCCTATTCTCCTTTGTTTCAATAAAATATTAGCACAATGAAATATATTCCGCCACAGAAATATAAATCCACAGCTATTTACTCCATTTATATTTCCTTGAATTCCATAGTACGCTTTCACTGAAACAAAGCTGAAAGATCGAATTATTGCTCAGGGACTTCTTCTCATCATAAAAACGTGCAATTTGTAACGTTTTTCGAACGAATTTCGCGCATTTTGTAACGTTTTTCGATAATAAAAGGAAGTGACTCACTTTTCACTTCCTTATTCATCGACAGAGCGCTGTACCCGGCACGGATTGCCGAACGCCACCACATTGGGCGGGACATCCTTCGTTACTACACTGCCCGCGCCGATCACACTGTTCTTTCCGATACGGACACCCGGCAACACCACCACATTGGCCCCGATCCATACATTGTCCTCAATAACGATTGCATGATTGGTCTGCAGACCCTTTTTCCTTAATTCCGGATCGATCGGATGATTCGCCGTCGTCATCGTCACGTTCGGACCGATCTGCACATCATTGCCAATCGTGATCGGACCATCATCCACGATCGTCCAGTTGAAATTGATATATACACGATCCCCGAGCGAGAGAAACTTTCCTCCCCAGTTGGCCCGAAACGGCAGTTCGATATGACACCCTTCTCCGCAGCACGCAAACTGTTCCGCCATAAACTTCTTCTTTTTTTCCTTGTCATCCGCTCCGTATGAATTGAAAACCTCCAGCCTTCTCATGCACTCTTTCTGCATTGCCTTCAGTTCCGGTGTTCCCGGATCATACAGTTTTCCCGACAGCATATCATCTACTACGCTCATTTTATTCTCTTCTTTCTCTTTCTTCATTCATCTTCCATCCCCTCCATCAGCAGCCGCTCAAGCTCGCGGGGAACATGCCTTGCGCCCCGCACCGCCTTCAGACCGTATTTCTTCAATACCTCGATCGTGAATTCATCCTTATACTCTTTCACCTTTCTGAGTTCCATCGTCTTTTGCGCCAGGTCGATTTCTGTCACCACGCACTGAAACCGGACCTGCTGTATGGGTGCGCTCACATAAATGAACACCCGGTCCCCTTTTTGAAAATTCGCCTTGCGATGCCAGATTATCGTATCGTTTTCGCGAAAACCTCTGGCCACATCATAAATATCCGGCTTGGACGGAATGACCCAGCCCTTCGCGCTCGTTTCAGTAAACGCATGGCTCTGGCTGATCCGTTCCATGATCTCGTCATCTTCCAGCGTACCGTCAAGCACGATCGAGATCCAGTACGTCTTGTTCATATGATACGCAGGCTCATATCCTGCCCTGTCCAAAAGCGCAGTCACCATCTTTTTGTCCAGCTTGACGTTGAGCAGCGTTTCCTTCTCCTTTTCATTCCGTTTATGATCAATTATGATCCCGTACCACTTTTCATTATCCGGATTGCGGAACACGCCCGTCTCTTTATCGTTTTTGAACAGGAACTGCGGCACATCATTATATGTTTCTTTTATTCTTCCTGCGATCCGGTTCGCCTGCTCATTCGCAAACCACACATCTTCATAAGCCGTTTCCATCAGATCGTTCAGGATGTGTTCGATCTCTTCTTTCAGGCGCAGCACGAACTCGCCCTCGCCCACCTTGTAGCCAATATATTCCTCTTCGAACGCCGTATCGATCACCTTGTAGGCCGTTTTGTGCCCAGCAATCTCCACTTCCAGCCGGAATTCGCCCCCAAGAAGCAAAAAACACTTCTTCCATGCTCCGTTTTCCTTTTTGAATCCGGCCCTCTCGATCTTTTCGATCACCGGCCTCTTTTTCTTCCATCGCTCTTCCATACTTCCACTCTACCAAAACTGCCCCAAAAGAAAAAGACCGGTTTCCCGATCTTTTTTCGTCTTTCGCTGTCTTATTTTGCTGCCTGGACCGTATCGCCAAAGTTTTCAGCGATGAACGCCTTGATATCATCCGACTTCAGCACTTTGACAAGTTCCTGGACCGCCTCGTTATCCTTGTTGGCTTCCTTGACCGCGATCACATTCGCATACAGCTGGGCAGCCTCGCTGTCCGCATCCTCCTGCGCTCTCAGATATTGCGTGATATCCGCATCCAGCGCATAGTTTCCATTCACGACAACGACAGGAACATCTTTGATCCTTGAAGGGATCTGGTCTGCCGCGATCTCCACGATCTCGACATTTTTCGGGTTTTCCTTGATATCGGCAGCCGTCGCCTTGTCGATCGTCGCATCCTCGTTCAATGTGATGATCCCCAGATCCTGAAGCAGGAACAGGGCACGCGCCTCGTTGGTCGCGTCATTCGGAACAACGACCTGATCGCCCTCTTTCAGATTATCCAGACTGATTTCTTCCAGCGTTTCGGAATAAGCGCCCATCGGCTCATAGTGGATCGATCCGGCACTGACAAGATATCCGTCATCCCCTTCGGAATAGCCGCTGTCCGCATTGTAGCTGTCAAGATACGGCTGATGCTGGAAGTAGTTGGCATCCAGCGAACCGTCGCTCGTCGAAGGATTGATATTCGGATAATCCGAGAATTCTGTGATCTCGAGCGTATAGCCATCCTTTTCCATGAGCTTCTTTGCTTCTTCGAGGATCACGGCATGCGGCGAAGTCGTCGCCCCCACCTTGATCGTTTTGGAATCCGTTTCTTCGTTCGCCGACGAAGATCCGCACGCTGTCAGAGCCAGCGCAATACCTGCAGCCGCAGCCACCTTGAGTAATTTGTTCATTTCTTTTCTCCTCCTGAATTTTTCTTAAAACCTAATGGGTCGTTTTTTCGACCAGTTTATTACCAATCGACTGAATGATCGATATGATAATCAAGATCAAGATCACAACCGTGTATGTGATATCGTACATATAGCGCTGTCCGTAACGGATCGCCATATCGCCAAGGCCTCCGGCACCGACCGCGCCAACGATCGCGATCTGCCCGATCAGCGCGATCAGCGTGATCGTGATGCCCCGGATCATGCCCGGCACATTTTCTCTTAAATACACATGCAGTATGATCTGCATCGGCGACATCCCCATCGAGATGGCCGCTTCCACGATACCGTCATCAATTTCCATCATAGCCGATTCCATCTGTCTGGCCATGAACGGGATCGTTCCCACCACCAGCGGAACGAGCGCCCCGCTGATCCCGATCGTCGTATTGAAGATGAGCCTTGACAAAAAGAACAGCATCGGGATGAGGATGATGAACGGGATCGAGCGGAACAGGTTGATGATCTTGTCAAGAATAAAGAAGACCACCTTGTTTTCCAGGATCCCGCCCTTTCGAGTCACCACCACGATGACACCAAACACCAGTCCGATCACAAGCGAGATCACACCCGAATACAGCAGCATCAGCAGCGTATCCAGCACCGCCTTAGGAAACTGGTCGGCATATTTCACAACATTCGGAATAAAATCAATCAATATGTCCACGCTTCATTACCTCCACATAAACGCCATGCTCTCTCGTATAGTCCAGCGCCCTCTTTATGTTTTCATCCGTACCTGTAAAGATCGTGACCAGAGTGCCCAGCGGCGCATCCTTGATGACCTCCACATTTCCGAAAACGATCGAACAGTCGATATGGAACCGGCGCGAAATCTCGGAAATGAGCGCCTCCTTCGTATTCGATGACGAATATTTGAGCCGGACAAGCTGCTGGTCAGGCGCCAGCTGCGTGAGCGGGTGCTTTTCCTCGATCAGCTCGTTGATCTTGTTCGTATTGTTCGTCGTATTGATAAAATTCTGCGTGATCTCTTCGACAGGATTGATGAAGATCGGAACGATATCGTTCTTTTCGACCACACGCCCGTTCTCCATGACCGCCACCCGGTCGCAGATCTCCTTGACCACCAGCATTTCATGTGTGATCATGATGACCGTGATCTTCATTTCCCGGTTGACCTTTTTGATCAGCCTGAGAATGCTCTGGGTCGTCTGCGGATCCAGCGCGCTCGTCGCCTCGTCGCATAAGAGCACTTTCGGATCGCTCGCCAGCGCCCTGGCGATCGCCACCCGCTGCTTCTGCCCTCCCGAAAGCTGGGAAGGATAGGAATCCTTGCGCTCCACGAGGTCGATCAGCTCAAGAAGCTCCATGACCTTGCGGTCGATCTCCTGCTTATCCTTTTTCATCATCCGCAGAGGCAAAGCGATATTTTCATAAATCGTTTTCGCTCTGAGCAGATTGAAATGCTGAAAGATCATGCCCATCTTCTGTCTTTCGGCACGAAGCTCCTTGTCCGAAAGCTCCAGCAGATTTTTTCCGTCAAAGATCACCTTGCCGTCATCCGGCCTTTCGAGCAGATTGATGCACCGTACCAGCGTCGATTTCCCGGCCCCCGAAAATCCGATGATGCCATAGATCTGTCCTTCCCTCACTTCCAGAGAAACATCTTTGACCGCATGCACTTCACCATCTTTGGTCTGAAATGATTTTGTGACATGTTCTAAACGGATCATTTCTTTTTTCATCCTTTCCAATAAAAAAACTTCCGCCCCGCAATAGGACGAAAGTGAATTCGCGTTACCACCTATTTTCATCCTTTCCTCGCAGAAAGGACCTCATCAAGTACCATCATACTTTATCACTGTAACGGGTGAACCCGTCATGACCTACATCTCGATCATGCAACTCCAAGACCATGTTCCTTCAGATTTTCATGTTTCCTTTCACCAGCCGGAAACTCTCTACGCTTTCCATCCCAAGTACTCTTCTTTTCAACATCAATTTATGGTTAGATATTAACAGTTTTGAGAAACCATGTCAAAGTTTTTCTGAAATAATTTTCACGCTGTCTTCTACGAGCCTGCCATGATCGTACAGTCCTTCATATACACATCCATCCGAATCGAACTGTTTAAAAGGACCATCCCACACATTATCGACCAGCTTTCCTTCCACGACCGTTCCATCCGGCTCTTCCTTGCGGCACGGACCATTCCAGCCTCCGTTTTCCCACTGCCCGATAAACGCCGAACCGTCTTGTGCCACATAAATCAGCTGTCCGCAGATCCTGCCGTTCACATACGTTCCTTCATAATAGCTGCCTTCTTCGTATTCCTTTTTGAACGGACCGTTCCAGATCCCGTTCATGCGCCATCCTTTCGTGACCGAACCATCTTCATTGATATGTTCGCAATAGCTTTTGATCCGCTCTTCGCGCTTCTCTTCGTACTTGCGCGATCTCGACAGCTTCCCGAAGTCGATATCCTTGAGCGCATAGCTGAAAATTCCGATCACTTCGGCGCAGAACTCCTTTGTGAACCCGCACTCGGTCAAAAAGTCCCGGACCCTTTCCCGGGCCTGCTCGTCAAACTTTTTTCTTTCCTGCAGCAGTGCGTAAATCTCGGTACCCGTATTGACCGCCAGCGCTGTACGCACTTTGTGCACCCCATCCACCTGTCTGCCCGCCAGATTGGCCATCAAAAGATTGACGGCTCCGGCATCATTCAGTATTCTCGTTCCATGTTCGCTAATGATCTGGTGCAGCGCCTCTTTCGCGCTCAGATCCTCTTTTATCAGCAGCGCATGACAAAAAGGACACCGCGCTCTCTCCCATTCATCGAGCGTATCCGACCATTCCCATTCGCTTTCACATTGGCTGCATTTCATATTTTCTGCCCCCGCTGTATTACTTTCTCTATCCTTGTTTCTGTTCCTATCGTAGCAAAAATCCGCAAAAGAAAAAAGACACAAATTATTCTGTGTCTTTCAGCTGCGCATGATATAAGGGAAAAACTGGATGCCCGCCTTGATCATTCGATGGATCGTCTGTACTCCGACTTCCGAAAAATACGCCTCGATCGTCGGCTTGTTGATGACAAGCAGATCCCCCTGAAATCCGATCCGGATCTCGCCCAGCTCTTTGAGACCGTATTCTCTGGCCGGATTGCACGTCATCGCCTTAAGCAGGCAGTACGCCCCGATCCCGCAGTACACATGCAGGAAAAAAGCCAGCGGCTGCATGGAATACATTTTGTGCGGAAGCGAATTCATGCCGCACGATAACAGGATCGGCGGTTCGACAGGCTCCTGCGGCACTCCCTGAATGATCGGAATTTTCGGGATATGTCTGGAAATGACCACTTCCTGAAACAGTTCCCGGCGCCGCATCTGCGGATCCCGGCTGATCAGTGTCAGGATCCCGTTCATACGCATCAAATACAGGGCGTCCGATTCCTTGCGCATCCGGTCGCCGTCGAGCCGGTCATCCGGCGTATTGAAATGACAGTCAATAAACGCAGGAACAACACATTCTCCGCGCGCATCAATGACCCTTGTCGCATCATCGATCCATTCTTTCGGATCATGGACCCCCATATCAATGATCCGGTCGTGATGCATGGCCACAAACGCATTTTTTAAAATGGTATCGTCTTCGCTGCACGTATAAAGATTTTCAATATTCTTTATTAAAAGGGTAGCTTTCATACAGGCTCCTTTCCTGTGGTGCTTCTTCCCTCATTATAACGTAAACTATTCCGGAAGTCTTTCTTGCTTTTGGCAAGATTTGTGTAATCATTAATAGTAATCCACAAAAAAGCAAAAGAAATGAGGAATACAATGCTCTGGAACTTTAAGAAAAAACCGGTCGTCGTGACCATTCACGGTTTCGGCGCCAAAACATCAAGCGAAATGGACGACCTTGCCTCGTTCTTGAAAAAGAACGGGTATGAGGTCATTCAGTTCGATCTGTATGATATCAGCGATCCGGAAGATGCCGATCTGAACAGCTGGATCGGCAAGGCAGAACAGGCCATGAAAAACGCTTTTGAAAAAACCGATGAAGTGTATCTGATCGGCTTTTCCATGGGAGGCGTGATCGCCTCGTATCTTGCGACATTGTTTCGCGTCAAATGTCTGATCCTTGTCGCACCCGCCTTTCACTACATCAATCTGCAGATGGCAAAGACCGCAACAAAAAAGACCTTCTCCTCGTCCTCTTCGGCCAAAGGACCATCGCCAAGCAAAGCGCAGACAAAAACGTTTACCGGGATCATCGACCGATACAAAGAATCGATCACGCATGTGGACTGCCCGATCCTCATCCTTCACGGAACGAAAGATGAAGTGATCGACCCGTCCAGCTCATCCCTTGAATACAAGCGGATCCGCCATGAACGCAAGCGGCTTCTTCTGATCGAAGACGCCCCTCATCGCCTGCTTTATACAAAAGAGTTCGAACCGACCGCCTTTTCCATCATCCTGCTCATGTTAAAAGGAAAGCTCATCTGACAGCTTTCCTTTTTGCGTTATTTATATTTTTCAAGAAGTCCGAGCTTGAGATCGAGCAGCTTGCGCGACAGATCCACATAGTATTCCTGCGGATTGACAAACCGTTTGATCTCATCCCAGATTGTATCGAGCTCGTCTTTGCAGTAGGAGCGGATATCTTCAAGCGCCGGCATATCGTACACAAGATTTCCACCCTGGAACACAGGCACAAGAAGAGAACGGACTTCATAGGATCCGCCCGGGATCACCTTGTATTTCCAGCGATCCATCTGATGATAAATGGTCAGATCCTGTTCTGGATCAATTTGTTCATCGTACAGTGTCATCAGATCAGCCACAGCCATCTTCGATTCCTTGTCATAAATACGGTACAGATCCTTCACGCCCGGATTGGTCACCTTGCCCACATTGTCGCTGATCTTGATCTTGGGCACCCATACATCCCCTTCTTTGATCGCAGCCAGCTTGTAGACCCCGCCAAAGACCGGGGAATTTTTCGAGCAGATCAGATTTTCTCCGACCCCGAACGAGTCGATCTTCGCTCCCTGCTGCTTGAGCAGCGATTCGATCACATATTCGTCAAGCGAATTGGATACGACGATCGCGCAATCCTGCATACCGGCCTCATCGAGCCGCGCACGCACCTTTTTGGATAAATACGCCATATCCCCGCTGTCGATACGCACCCCTTTCAGCCGGTATCCGTTTGGTTCAAGATACTCCCTGGCAACACGGATCGCGTTCTCGACACCCGATTTCAGCGTAGAATACGTATCGATCAGCAGCGTGCACGCGTCCGGATACGTCTTCGCATAATACAGGAACGCATCGTATTCGTTCTCAAAGCTCTGCACGAAAGAATGAGCCATCGTACCAAGGACCGGGATGCCGAATTTCTCTCCCGCATACGTCGTGGCGCTGCCGGCACAGCCCGCAATATACGCCGCTCTGGCCCCATAGATGGCTGCATCGAAATTATGGGCCCGCCGCGCCCCGAATTCCATGACCGCTCTGCCGTCCGCCGCCTGAACGATCCGGCGCGCCTTGGTCGCAATCATCGTTTCGTGATTGAGCGCGAGCAGGATCGCCGTTTCGACAAGCTGCACCTCGATGATCTTCCCTCTGACCCGGATCAGCGGTTCGTGCGGGAAGACTGGTGTTCCTTCCGGGATCGCATCAATATCTCCCGTGAAACGAACGGTCGAAAGGTAATCGAGAAATTCCGGCGAAAACTGGTTCAGACCGCGAAGATATTCGATATCGCCTTTTGAAAAATGAAGATTTTTCACATAGTCGATGACCTGTTCGAGGCCTGCGAGGATACACAGTCCCCCGTCATCCGGGTTTTTGCGGTAAAACACATCAAAAACAACTTCCTCGTCAATATTCCGGTTAAAATAGCACTGGCTCATCGTCAGCTCGTAAAAGTCCATGACCAGTGTGAGATTTCTAGCTTCTTCCATCCTTTATTCCTCGACCTGTTTGACAACACAGATGCCGTTGGCTTCCATATTTGCCAGCGCCCATTCATTCCAGAACGCTTTTTCATGAATCTGCGGCACATCATATGTATCCACACACGGCTCAAAAACGACGACCCGATGATCGTGGTCATCCTTCTGATTCAAATAGCTCTGCAGCGACAGCGCGAACTGCAGCACACAAAGATCGGTGCAGCACCCCGTGATCACCAGATCGCGATACGTTTCCAACAGGGCATCGAGGCGCTTCTGGAAAGCCGGCGCCATAAATGTGTTCGTGCTGTTTTTTTCGATCACATCTTTCGCAAACTTTTCGAGCTCGCTGATCACCTGCGATTCGCTGCTTCCTTTCAGACAATGCGCAGGATACGCCTGAAATTCCCTCGCATCCTTTGTATGCGCATCGCATATGAACAAATTGTCATATCTTTGGATCAGCCTTTTTATATCCGGAACGATCTGTGCGATCGCCGGATCGCTCAGCGCCCCTTCCTTGACAAACCCGTTGGTCATATCCACAACAAATACGATTGGTTTGTTTAATTGTATTGTATTTTTCATTCAAACTCCTTTCATCCGGTCAATTATACCATACAATCCCGCTATTTTACGGGTTTTGAGATCCTTTGCCAAAAGCTGAAAACCGTTCCCAATCCTTCCTGAGCTGCTCAAGACGACAGTACAGATCGTAAATGCCGTCTTCCGAAAGAACACCGCAGGACATTTTCTTTGAGAACACGCCCGTTTCATCCAGATCGTGATCCTGCAGCCACGATCCTTCAAAATACCAGGAAAACAGTTTATCCCACTGCTCTTTATTTTTATTAAGCATCACGGTCTGTTTTTCAAGATCCGACACGATCGTTTCAAGACGGTTGAATATGTTTTCCATTTCTGCCACTTTGTTCATTTCCAGCATAAGTTCTTTTTTATCCATGTCTTTATTATATAAAAAAAGAAGTACAAGTATACTCCTGTACTTCCCGAATTTCCTATTCTTCTGCCTGCACTTCCTGCTGTTCTTCTTTATCCTCGAGGATCGCTTCATCGAGCGTCGCATCCTCCTGAGGCGCCATGGAAGCCCGCAGCTTTGTTTCCAGCTCTTCTTTCAGTTCCGGATGGGATTTGATGAATTCCTTGGCCGCTTCCTTGCCCTGGCCGACTTTTTCGCCTTCGTACGAATACCAGGCCCCCGCCTTTTTCAGGATATTCGCGTCTACGCAAAGGTCTACGAGCTCGGAAATGTAGGAGACACCTTCCCCATACATGATCTCGAGCACGACGCTCTTGAATGGAGGCGCCACCTTGTTCTTTACGACCTTGACCTTCACTTTGTTTCCGACGATATCGGATCCGTTTTTGATTGCATCCGCTTTCCGGATATCGATACGGACCGAAGAGTAGAATTTCAGCGCTCGTCCTCCCGGCGTCGTTTCCGGATTGCCGTACATCACACCGACTTTTTCGCGAAGCTGGTTGATGAAGATCGCCGTACATTCATTGTGGTTCATCAATCCGGCCAGTTTACGCATCGCTTTGGACATCATCCGCGCCTGCGCGCCGACCTGCAGATCCCCCATCTCGCCATCCAGTTCCACCTGAGGAACCAGGGCGGCCACACTATCCACGACAACGAGATCGACAGCTCCGCTTTCAATGAGCATGAGCATGATATTCAACCCCTGTTCGCCTGAATCAGGCTGGGAAAGAATAAGATCGTCGATATCGACACCAAGCTTCTTCGCATACACCGGATCGATCGCGTTTTCGGCATCAATGAATGCCGCACGTCCGCCTTTTTTCTGCACTTCCGCGATCGCATGCAGAGCAAGCGTCGTCTTACCGCTCGATTCCGGACCGAAGATCTCAATGATCCGTCCTTTCGGATATCCGCCAATACCGAGCGCCTGATCAAGAAGAAGACTGCCCGAAGGGATCGGCTCCACATCCGTTGCCGCCCGATCTCCCAGCTTCATGATGGCTCCTTTGCCATATTCGCGCTCGATTTCATTCAATACATCTTTTAACAGTTTATCTTTATCTTTTACTTCTGCTGCCGCAGCTGTCTTTTTTGCCATTTAAATTTCCTCCTTCATGACTGAAAGCAGATTGGAAATCATCCGGCGCACCACTTCGGCACGCACCTCGTTTCTCTGCATTCCGTCCATCTGAAAACGAAAATCAAAAACTGTTCCATCCCGTCTTGCGATCGCGCAGTATACGCGTCCGGCCGGCTTCTCTTCCATGACATCCGGTCCTGCATTGCCCGTAAACGATACCGCAAAGTCGACATCCATGATCCGCTGCGCGTTTAAAGCCATGGCGCGCGCGCACTCTCTGGAAATGACACCGAACTTTTCCACGAGCATTGCCGGTACATCGAGAAGCACTTCCTTCATCTCGGTCCAGTATGTCACGATCCCACCCTTTAATACGACGCTCGCGCCAGGACACGAAGCGATCTGCGCACAGAACAGGCCTGCTGTCAGGCTTTCCGCCGAACCGACCGTCCAGCCCCGGCTGCCTGCCAGATCAATAAGTTGCCTCAGCTCGTCCATGCTACATTGTCTCCAGAACGTATTTCTTCAGTTTTTGAAAATAGATCCATCCGCTGTATACGGATGCCGCCGCTGCCGCCCATAATGCGATCGATGCCAGAGGCACATGGATCAGGGCACACGGCCAGTTATTAAGCAACAGCAAAACGATTGCCACCATTTGAAGCACGGTCTTCAGCTTTCCGAAAAAGCCGGCGCTCACGACTTCGCCGCTCGTCGCCGCGCTCATCCGCAAACCATCTACCATCAGGTCGCGCGCGATCATGATCAGCACCGCCACCACATTTGCGCTGTGCGACCATACAAGCATGATCAGTACCGTATTGACCAGCAGCTTGTCTGCGATCGGATCGGCAAACTTGCCGAACGACGTGATCCAGTGATGCTTTCTGGCCAGCATTCCGTCAAAATAGTCCGTGATCGAAGCCACGATGAAAATAATCAGAACGAGGATATTGCGCAGGCCAAGACCTGTCGCTTCGTTTACAATTCCCATGTTTTCCGGAACACACAAGTACACGGCCACGACGACCGGCACCAGTATGATCCGCATGATTGTCAGTTTATTAGGCAGATTCATAACTCCTCCTTATTGTTCGTAACCATAGTAGGCAAGATCCCCGCTCTGGTCATACGAATAATCCGTACCTTCATCATACCAGCCATTTCCATAATAGTCGTAGCTGTTTGACTCCTCCGGAGCTGCTGTGCCGAAATTCAGAGTGATCTCCACGCCCGACTCTTTCTCTTCAGGGACCTGCACCGCCACGCTCTGTCCATTGAGGGCAATGGCATTGTTGTTGTAGGATGAAACAACAAGACGATACGTCTGCCCCTCTGTGATGTCGAGCACCGTGCTGAAATCGGAAGTCTGCTCTTTCGACGCATCGCCGGCCACGAGTTCGTCCCCTCTGTAAATTTCGATCTTCGTCGCCGAAGGGACCGACACAGTAAACTGAACGACCCACGGCATCGCCTGTTCGGAAGTAATATATACGGTATTGGGCTGCGAGGAAACCGATTCCAGGCTCAAAGCCGTTTTCGATTCCTCCAGCTGAGTTTCTTTTCTCTGCTGCGATAAACGCTGTGTTTCCTGTTCTTTTTTCTGAAGTTCGGCCTGCCGTTCGCTTTCGCGCGCCTTTTCCTCGTTGGCGCTCAAAGCCGAGCTGACCGCATTCGTTACGATAAAACCGCCCACGACCAGCACGATCAGAAACCATCCTAACGGGGTCAGGCGACGCTTTGACCAGTGCAGAGAACGCGAGGTCCTCGAAATGCTTGACTGGAAATGCGACGATCCTCTTTTCTTCGTCTTTTTTCCGGCTTTGACCTTCGGCATATTTTCAACGATCTGACGCTGTGCCTGGGTCAGGGCCATATTCTTTTTGTGGGCATGGTATTTGATCGTCTGATCAACTTCAGTGGAAATCGCATCCCAGTTTACACCGATCGCGCCGGCATAGGAATGCACAAAATATCGAACAAATGAATAGTCATCTGAAAAAACATCAAGATTATTTTCTTCGATTGCCACGATGTACTCAGGCGCAAGACGCGTCTGCATCGAAACATCTTGAACGGAAAGTTTTAAATCGATTCTTCGCTGTTTTAGAATTTGGTAATATGTCACTAAAACTTCCCCTTTCGGTAATTTATTATAACAAATAAAACAACCGAAAAAAAGGACATATATCCTTTCTTGCGCGCCGTGCGCGTCTGCGCTTTCCGCTCTGACTCGCCGGCACTATACCCTTCCCTATTTATATACGTATAAAAAGAGCGGAAGTGGACATATTTTTTTAAATAATTTATAAAGTCAAAATTAAAATTAACTTTATCAACCTTATACAGTATAACATACACAACAATTCTGTGCAATATAAGAAAAGAAAAAACCGGAATATTCCGGTTTGATTTTTTATTCGTCCGCCAGACGGGCGTCGATATCCGCGATCTGCTGCTCGAGCTCGTCGATAAAATCTTCCTTGTCATCGATCTCATTCTGGATATCAGCCATCGTTGCTTCGCTGACAAGACCGAACATATCGTTCTGAAGACGTTCGATCTGACGCTTCTGGTTGTTGATCAGTTCGACCTTTTTATTGCGGGCATCCAGCATCCTCGTTTTCCAGTCAAGCTGGCGCTGCTCGCTCATCTTCTTGAGACCGTCGAAGTATACATCGTTGGCAGCGCGGAAGTCCGCCCATACCCGGTCATCGCGTTCGCGTCCAGCAAAGCCGATCTTCTTCCATTCATTCGAAAGCGACTTCATGAATTCTGTATTTTCACGGGAATACACGCCGCCATCCGCAACCGCGCGGGCCTGTTCGACCAGTGCTTTTTTCTTTTCGTAGTTTTCCTCGCGGGAACGGGCCAGGTCATCATAATGCTCGTTGCGCCGGGTATAGAATTCCTGACGCGCATCATTGAATTCATGCCACAGGGCATCATCCACACGATTTCCCGCATGACCCACGCTCTTCCACTCGTCCATGAGCTCTTTCATCGCGTTGCTCGTTTTCTGCCATTCTGTCGAATCCTTCAGTTCCCTGGCGCGAACGATCAAAGCTTCCTTTTTCTTTTTCGCTTCATCGAACTCGGCATGCATCTGCTCCCACGCATCGTGCTTGCGCTGATAGAACACATCACGGGCTGCCTGGAATTCCGCCCACAGTCTGTCGTCGGTCTCGCGTCCGGCATGACCGGCCTTCTTCCATTCCTCCATCAGTTCGTTGGCTTCCTTGCTCGCCTTGTTCAGGTTGTCGGTCTCCGCCAGTTCCTTGGCGCGGCGGATCAGATCCTCTTTTGCCGCCTCGGCTTCTTTATAAACCTCTCCGCGTTTTGCATACACTGCATCGAGGGCCGCCTCAAATTCGTCCCTCAGCTGGTCCTCGTAATCCGATTCCCAGTAATGGATCCGTTTCCAGCGCTTTTTGAGATCGCGAAGATCCCTCTGGGTCTGGTTCCAGTTCGAAGACTCCTGGAAGTTTTTAGCTTCTTCCACTAATTCCTCCTTGAGCGAAATGTCCGCATCCATGTCTTCAACTTCGTACAATTCATCATTCATCTGTGCCATATGTTTCCTCACTCATAAGTTTTACTATCTAATACAATATTTTACACGTGTTTCCATAAATAAAAAAGGGATAAAGAGAATTTTTTTCAAATTATCCCGATCTTTTGCTTATTTTTCTTTTTCCAGATTCTCGCGGGCAATCGAAAGCATGAGCTTGATGCGGTTTTCCTGGTTCACTTTTGTCGCTCCCGGATCATAATCGATCGCCACGATATTCGCCTGCGGGTACGCTTTGCGGATCGCGCTCATCATTCCTTTGCCTACGATATGATTGGGCAGGCAGCCAAACGGCTGGGCACACACGATATTGCCGTAGCCTGATTCGGTCAGCTCGATCATTTCCGCCGTAAGCAGCCATCCCTCGCCCATCTTGCAGCCGTTGCCGATAAAAGAAGTCACCATCTCCTTGAGATGCGCATAACTGCTTGGCGCCGTAAACGTCCCGTCTTCCTGAACGGCGCTGATCAGCTCCGTCTCGAAACGGGTCAGATACGAGAACATGACATGGGTCGCCTGCTGGCTGAATTTGCTGCCGCCGTACAAATGGGTATCCTCCATCGGCATATCGATCGCGTACAGCAGAAACTGCATGATGCCCGGCACCATGACCTCGCAGCCTTCGCCGGCAAGAAACTTCTCCAGCCCGTTATTGGCAAGCGGAGAATATTTGGCATAGATCTCGCCAACGATCCCGACCTTTACTTTCGGAACGTCTTTTTGTTCGATCGAGCCGAATTCATGCACCATTTCCCGGTAATGCTTCCCTACCTGCTTCAATGAAAATCCGGTGTTGGCATCGAACCATCCGGATGTCCTTTCGACCCAGGACCGAACGAGCGCATCAGTCTGTCCCGGATGGACCTCGTACGGACGCACCTGATTGCTCAGCAGCATGAGCATATCGCCATAGGCCAGAGCCGCCAGCATGCGCCGCAGCATCGGGATCGTCAGCCGGAAACCCGGATTGTTCTCAAGCGTGCTCAGATTGATCGTTACGACAGGAACGTGTCCAAGCCCGGCATCCCGAAGCGCCTTCCTGAGCAGATAGGCGTAGTTGCTCGCCCGGCATCCGCCGCCGGTCTGGCTCATGAGCAGCGCCACATGCTCGACATCGTACTTTCCGCTTTTGAGCGCATCGATCATCTGGCCGATCGTCAGCAGGGCCGGATAGCACGTATCGTTATGGACATAGCGCAAGCCTTCCTCGACAACCTGCGGGCCGTCGTTTTGAAGGACCTCGATCTTGAAGCCGTAGCTTTGCAGGATATTACGCAGGATCATGAAATGGGTCGTAAGCATGTTCGGGAACAGCAGGGTATGCGTTTCCTTCATTTCCTTCGTAAAAACATTTGTATTGACTCTATCCGACATGCTTTTTCCCTCTCTTTTCCTGAGCAGCCGCAAACAGCGAACGCAGACGGATCTTTACCGCGCCAAGATTAGTGATCTCGTCGATCTTGATCTGCGTATAGATCTTTCCGTTCTCCTCCAGAATTGCCCGCACCTCGTCCGTGGTAATGGCATCCAGACCGCATCCGAACGATACAAGCTGGACCAGATCGATCTTGTCATAACCGCACGAATTGATAAAATCAGCTGCCGAATACAGCCGGGCATGATATGTCCACTGGTTGAGCACATCCGTATCTGCCTTGTGCGTATGATGTCCAAGACTGTCTTCGGACAGCAGGATAGCCCCTTCCTGCGTAATGAACTTGTCGATCCCGTGATTGATCTCTTCGTCCAGATGATACGGACGTCCGCACAATACAATGATCGGCAGCCCGTTTTCGACCCCGTAGGCATACAGGCGGTCACCTTCGCTGCGGATCTTTTCGAGATGCTGTCTGTAATGTTCGTAGGCATGATCCACTGCCGCATTTACTTCCTTCTTCGAGAAGCCATGATCAAACGTATCGTTCAGAAACTGACGGAAATGCTTCGCGAAATCCTTTGGCCGGTGTATGCCGAGATACGGATGCAGAAAGCGCACGTCCGAGCCTTCCGGAAGCGAGTTGTTGAGCACTTCCGGATAATAGGCCACGACCGGACAGTTATAGTGATTATCCGCCTTGTCCTCGTCAAAATTATACGAAAGACATGGATAGAAGATCGTATCGATCCCGCGGTCTATCAGCAGTTTCAGATGCCCGTGCATCAGCTTGGCCGGATAGCACACAGTATCGCTTGGGATCGTGTTCTGACCGTCATGATACATTTTCTTTCCTGATTTTCCGGACAACTCGATCCCGAACCCGAGCTCGGTAAAAAGAGTATGCCAGAACGGCAGCAGCTCATACGTATTGAGCCCCATGAGCAGTCCGATCGTCTCGTATTTTCCTGATACAGAAGGATACGATTCCAGCAGATCCTTTTTAAACTCGTACATTGAAGGCATCTTTTTTGCGTTCGAGCCCTGCACCGGACGGTCGCACTGATTGCCGCCGATAAAGCGTCCGCCATCCGCGAACGTGTTGATCGTCAGCCGGCAGTGATTCGTACAGCCCTGGCACGTTACGGCTGTGACCTTATGCGTAAACTTTTCAAGCGCCTCTTTGCCAAGCAGCGTGCTCGCTTCCTTTTTGTGCTCGAGAGCGTACAGCGCCGCGCCGTAGGCTCCCATCAGACCGGACAGTTCAGGACGGATGACTTCATGGCCGAGCTCCTGCTCAAAAGCCCGCAGCACCGTATCGTTCAAAAAGGTACCGCCCTGCACGATCACATGGCTTCCGATCGAATCTTTATCTTTGATGCGGATGACCTTGTACAAGGCATTTTTCACGACACTGATCGAAAGACCGGCCGCGATATTTTCAATGGTCGCGCCATCTTTCTGCGCCTGCTTGACCGATGAGTTCATGAACACGGTGCATCGTGATCCCAGATCGACAGGACGGTTCGCAAACAGGCCGCGTCTGGCAAATTCGTCGATCGAATAGCCGAGCGCGCCCGCAAATGTCTGTAAAAAGGATCCGCAGCCCGAAGAGCACGCTTCATTCAAAAAGATATTGTCAATCGCCTGATTGCGGATCTGGAAGCATTTGATGTCCTGACCGCCGATATCAATGATGAAATCCACGTCCGGATCGTACCGTTTGGCTGCCGTATAATGGGCAATCGTCTCTACGACCCCGAAATCGGCATGGAACGCATTTTTTATGATTTCCTCGCCATAGCCGGTCGTAGCGCTGGAAAGGATACGGGCATTCGGAAACGCCTCGTACAATTGTTCAAGAAAACCTTTCACCAGCGGGACCGGATTGCCGGCATTGGACATATAACGGGAAAAAACGACCTCGCCCTGCTCGTTGATGGCTGCCGCTTTCAATGTTGTCGAACCGGCATCGATCCCTACGCTCAGGCCGACCGGCTCCTGGCTCGTGGTCGTTATTTCCTGGGAGCGTTTCGGATGTTTTTCCGTGAACCGCTCGTATTCCTCTCTGGTTTCGAAGAGCGGCTGGCAGGACGCGTAGTTATCGCTCGATTTATATGCAGCCAGCGCTTTGAGCAGCGTATCGAAATGGAAATTTCTATCCTGCGAAAGCAGAGCGGCTCCATAAGAAACAAAATAAAGGGAATGTTCCGGACATGTCCCCTGCAGCGAAAGCGCGTTGTCGAACGTTTCTCTCAGCTGCGAAAAAAAAGTGAGCGGTCCCCCTAGGTAAACGACATTTCCTTTGATCTGCCGTCCATGGGCGAGCCCGGCAATCGTCTGATTGGCAACCGCCGCAAAGATCGATGCCGATACATCCTCCTTGGTCGCGCCCTGATTGAGCAGCGGCTGAATGTCGGATTTGGCAAATACGCCGCAGCGCGAAGCAATACTGTACACTTTTTTGTGGCTGGCTGCCAGCGCATTCATTTCATCCTGCGAAATGCCTAGAAGCGTTGCCATCTGGTCGATGAACGCCCCTGTCCCTCCGGCACAACTTCCATTCATGCATACGTCCATCGAGCCGGACAGAAAAAGTATTTTGGCATCTTCTCCGCCAAGCTCGATCACGACATCGGTTCCCGGAAGCAGCATGTTGACGGCTTCCCGGGTCGCGTAAACTTCCTGAGCGAACGGGATATTCAGATCTTGGGCCAGTCCCATTCCTGCCGACCCGGATATGCATAAGCGAACACTCTCCTCTTCAGGAAATAATTTTCTGATTTCAGAAAGCATTTCGTTAACTTTTGAAGTGATTTGAGAGAAATGGCGTTCATACTGCTGATAAAGAATTTCGCCATCCTCGTTCAGAACGACGCTTTTCAAGGTCGTTGAACCTACGTCTAAGCCTATTCTGATCATGTACCTCCTCCTTCTTCTTCCTAAAAAATATAGCATATTATATTCTATTTTCGCACGTCTGCCAACTCAAACAAAAAAAGACAGTCCTATTCGACTGTCCGGGCAAGTTCAGGCTGTTCGGCAGACTGTCTGCGTCCATTCATCAGGGTGACGATCAGGACCCCTGACAGTGTGACACCGATCACGAAAGCCAGCATCGCGCTCATTCCGAATGTATCCTGCAGAAAGCCGCCGGTCATATTTCCAAGCGCTGCTCCGGCGCCCGAAGTCATGACCCCGATCATGGTCTGCCCCATGATCTGATCTTTCGGCTCCAGATTCTCGGCGACATAATAAGTAATGATCGGCGTAAAAAGTCCATAGGAAATTCCCTGACAGGCAAGGCCGGTCAGAAGCATCGGGATATTGAATGCAAAGCATGCCAGGCCGTTGCGCACTACATACATGACAGCCGCAAAAACGAGCAGGTTCTTTGTTTTGAAACGGCGCATCAGCCTTGGGGCGATGGTCATGAACGGCAGTTCGCTGGCAGCCATGAAAAAAGTGGCCAGACCGAGCATGGATGTATTTCCGCCAAGATTTTTAACAATATTGATCAGATAGGTTCCAAGGCATGCGCTGCCCGCAAAAGCGAGGCCGAAGCCGGTCAGCAGACCGGTAAACTGGCGGTATTTTAACATGGTGGAAACAATATTCGATTTTTCCCGATCCGTTTTCTTTCCGGCTTTTGAATACGTGGCGGGAAGTATTTTCAGGATCGCAGCGACAAGCAGCGCACTGGCCACGAAAAGGATACATAAAATGGTTGGCGGAAGGATGGCAGTCAGCTGTCCGGCTGCCAGAGCAGTTATGGCGTAGGAAACCGAACCAAGTCCTCTGGAAAGTCCGAAATTGACAGGATAGCCGTCTTCAATGTAGTTCATGGCAATGGTGGATACAAGCGGCACCGTACTGATATTGATCGAGTACAGGATCATGTAAAGAGCGATAATGAATACGCTCGAAACGGGTGCAAAGCCGATGGTCAGAAATAAAATGCAGGTGATCACATAAAACAGGATCAGGATCTGCTGAAGCGAATAATTTCTGATCTGCGCGCATTTCTGGGAAATGAGAGGCGAAAGAACGATCGTTACGACACTGGCTCCTCCGGTCGCGATGCCGATCTGGGTGTTGGTCAGTCCTTTGTACTGCAGAAGCACGGCGATGAATCCGTATAAAAAAAGGGCGTTCATCCAGTATGCGATATGCAGAAGATTGTATTTTGTCTGTAGTTTTTCCATGATCCTCTCCTCCTTCTCCGCTTCTTAAAATATTCCTTTTCGCGGCAGGAGAAAAGTGGTTTTTGATTTCCGGTCTGCTGTTTCGGGTTGTTTTATTTTTTGAAGGATTCTAGCGAAACAGTGTATCTTCTGATAAAATAAAATTATGTTGATCAAGGAAAAACTTAAACAGACAAAGTTTTCAGATTCCCAGCAGGCTGTGGTCGATTATATGATGCAGCTCGGCCCTAAGATCAAGGATAAAACGGTTCGCCAGATCGCCAGAGAAACGTATACTTCCTCGGCAACTATGATCCGGATCGCGCACAAGCTGAATTATCCTGGATGGGAAGATCTGAAAAACGCGTTTATCGAAGAGCAGGAATACTTGTCGTCCCACTTTCAGGAAGTCGATGCCAACATTCCGTTTTCTAGATCGGATTCCCCCATGACAATTGCCAACCGGATCGCGGTGCTGGAAAAGGAGGCGATCAACGATACGCTCGCGCTCATCAACTGGGAAACGATCGAAAAAGCTGCTGCGCTGATCGGATCCCGGCGCATTGTCAATATTGTCGCCATGAACAACACGATCGCCCAGGCCGAGGAATTCATGTACAAAATGGGCCGCATCCAGAAAATGGTCATCGTACAGCCGCCTAGCGGCGAGGGCTTGTACAATGGTACGATCACTGACCCTACCTCGTGCATGATCGTCATTTCCTATACCGGGGAAACAGGCAATTTCATCCGCTGGATCCAGTACGCGAAAGAAGCCGGGATCCCGGTCATTGCCATCACATCGCTTGGAGATAATTCGATCAGCCGTCTTGCCGATCTGACGCTGCGCATCTGCACACGCGAAAAGATGTTCTCCAAGATTTCGTGGTACGCTTCGGAAGTTTCGATTTCCTATCTGCTCAATGTGCTGTACTCGCTTGTCTTTGCCGCTGATTACGACCATCATCTTGAAACAAAGGTAAAGCGCTCCAAAAAAATTGAACAGGGCCGCCATTCCTCGATCTCGATCATCAGCGAAAGCCAGGATCCGGATCCTTTTTAGATCGCCATCGGGCGGTCTTTTTTTGCATCTTAAAAGAAAACGAAAAGTAAGATCTATCAGTAAGCCTTATCTAACCGTTTTGCAGATGCTGCGCCTTGTCTTTCGTTTTTCTGCGTGGTATAAAAAGGACATCTGAGGGAGTAATCAGCATTCTCAAATGCAGTAATATCGACATCCTGGCAATCTGCCCGGTATTACTTGAAAAGATGAGACTCATGAACGTGGTCTTTTTGCGTTCATGGGTCTTTTTTTACGATAGGAGGAAGAATATGGGAATCATCGAATTGCTTTTGACAGCCGTTTCGCTGTCCATGGACGCATTTGCCGTCTCCATCTGCAAAGGACTGTCCTTACGAAAAACGACCTGGAAAAACATGGTGTGCGCAGGTCTCTGGTTTGGCGGTTTTCAGGGACTGATGCCGCTGATCGGCTATTTTTTAGGAAATCTTTTTACCGGGTATATGCAGAACTATACATCGTGGATCGCCTTCATCCTGCTGGCATGGATCGGAGGGAAAATGATCTGGGATTCTTTCCACAGCGAGGAGGAACCAGTCGACGCCTCCATGTCCGCCGGCTCCATGTTCACGCTGGCTGTTGCGACAAGCATCGATGCCCTGGCAGTCGGTGTCACCTTTTCCATGCTGCAGGTCAACATTTGGTGGGCATCTGGTCTCATCGCTCTCGTTACCTTTTTGTTTTCAGCGGCCGGGATCAAGATCGGCAGCCTGTTTGGCGACCGCTATCAGTCCAAAGCAACGCTTTGCGGAGGGATCGTCCTCGTGCTGATCGGTCTGAAAATTCTTCTGGACGGGCTCCATATCCTGTAAAGTATTTGAAAGGAAATAAGAAATCCGATTTGTTATGATGAAAAAAACAGGAGGAATAAAAGTGAAATTTTACGATCAGACCATACCTGACGTGGAACACGAGCTCGATACAAAAATCGAGTCGGGCCTGACGGAAGCGCAGGCAAAAGAACGTCTAGAAAAATACGGACCGAACAAACTGAAAGAAGCAAAGAAAAAATCAAATCTGGCCCGCTTTGTCGACCAGTTCAAAGATCCGATGATCATTATCCTGCTTATCGCAGCACTCATCTCCTTTGTGATCGCTGCGATCGAACACGATCCTCAGGAATTTTTTGAACCGATCCTGATCCTTGTGATCGTGATCGTCAACGCGATCATGGGCGTGATGCAGGAATCGAAAGCCGAAGCGGCGCTGAACGCGCTGAAAAACATGTCTTCCCCGCAGGCAAGAGTCATCCGGAACGGCAGCGAACTGCTCATCGATTCTGCCAGCGTAGTTCCTGGCGACATCATCAAGCTGGAAGCGGGCGATTACGTGCCGGCCGATGCCAGACTGTTTCGAAGCGTGAGCCTGAAATGCGAAGAAGCCGCGCTGACCGGCGAATCGGTCCCGGCAGAAAAAGAAGCCGATGCCGTCGTCGCAGCAAACGCTCCGCTCGGCGACCGCAAAGACATGGTATATTCTGGATGCTCGGTCACTTACGGGACCGGACAGGCCATCGTATGCGCCACAGGAATGGACACCGAGATGGGAAAGATCGCCGGCCTGCTCAACAACGAGCAGCAGTCGCAGACCCCATTGCAGATCAAGCTGGCCCAGCTTGGCAAATATCTTGGCTTCCTTGCGATCGGATGCTGCGTCATCATATTCATTGTGGGTATGATCAACGGTCTTGCCCCGATGGAACTGTTCCTGACTTCCGTTTCGCTGGCTGTCGCCGCTATTCCGGAAGGCCTGCCAGCCATCGTAACGATCGTGCTTTCGATCGGGGTCACGAAGCTCGCAAAGAAAAACGCGATCATCCGCAACCTGCCGGCTGTCGAAACGCTCGGCTCCGCCTCTGTCATCTGCTCCGATAAGACCGGAACGCTGACCCAGAACAAGATGACCCTGGTCAGAGCCTGGGCAGACGGCGACGAGGATACTGTGGAAATCACGTCCGACGATCCGCAGAAAATCAGGCGCCTGCTCGCGCTCGGCACATTATGCAGCGACGGCTCGATCGTAATCGAGGACGGCCAGGAAATCTCGATCGGCGATCCGACCGAAACATCCATCGTGGCCGCAGCCATGAAAAACGGAATGACAAAAGATGAACTGAACACAAAATATCCGCGGATCGCGGAAGTTCCGTTTGATTCGGATCGCAAGCTCATGTCAGTGATCAGCGATATGAACGGAAAACTGACCGTGATCACCAAAGGTGCGCTGGATTCGATCATTCCCCGTCTGAAAAAAGGTGACGCGAAGCGCGCGAAAAAACTGAATGAACAGATGTCGGAAAATGCGCTGCGCGTACTAGCGATCGCAACCAAAGAAATCAGCGAACTGCCTGAAAAGATCAGCAGCGATACGATCGAAAACGATCTGGAGCTTGAAGGCCTTGTCGCCATGATCGATCCGGCCCGTCCGGAAGCGAAAAAAGCGGTCGAGGTATGCCGCAAGGCCGGTATCCGTCCTGTCATGATCACTGGCGACCATGTCATCACAGCAAGCGCTATTGCCAAAGAACTTGGGATCCTTCGTCCGGGCGATAAAGCGATCACCGGTGTCGAACTGGATGCGATGAACGACGATGAACTGGATCACGACATCGAGAACATATCGGTTTATGCCCGGGTCTCGCCGGAAAACAAGATCCGTATCGTCAAAGGCTGGCAGCGCCGCGATCAGGTCGTAGCGATGACTGGCGATGGTGTCAACGATGCGCCGGCCCTCAAGGCAGCCGATATCGGCTGTGCTATGGGGATCACCGGAACGGAGGTCGCAAAAGGAGCTGCCGATATGGTATTGATGGATGACAACTTCGCGACAATCGTATTTGCGGTCAAAGAAGGACGCGGCATTTACGCCAATCTGAAAAAAGTGATCGGCTATCTGCTTGGGACCAATATCGGCGAAGTGCTGACTGTGTTCGTTTCCATGCTCATCTGGCACAAGTCGCCTCTCATTTCCATGCAGCTGCTCTGGATCAACCTTGTTACAGACTCCCTTCCGGCGATCGCGCTGGGGATGGAGCCTGTTGAAAACGATGTCATGGATCAGAAGCCGAAAGCCAAAAACGAAGGCATCTTTGCCCACGGCTTCGGTACCCGGATCATCCTGCAGGGCTTCATGTTCGGAGCGCTGGCCATCTTTTCCTTCTGGCTGGGACAGACCCTGACCCACACAGTCCGCGGAGCGGAAACCATGACCTTCATCACATTGTCTCTTTCCCAGGTGGTGCAGGCTTTCAACATGCGCAGCAATCATTCGCTGTTCCACATTGGCGTATTCACGAACCCGAAGCTCAACAAAGCAGCCCTGATCTCTGTGCTTCTTGTTGCGCTGGTGATCTTCACACCGCTCAATATACCGTTTGGTCTGGAGATCCTGCCATGGGACTGCTTCTTTATCGCATTAGGTCTTGCGCTTGTTCCGCTCGTTGTCATGGAGTGTTCAAAAGCATTCGGCCTGATCAGACACGAAGAAAACTAAATACATTAAAAAGGACCCGACGGTCCTTTTTTAAATGTATTTTCTGATCAGTGCATACAGGGCAGCAAGCCCGATACTTATCCCTATGACCAGGCCGGAGCGGATGATCAGGCCATAGCCAAGTGTCAGAAGCCCGAAACCTGCCAGGATATACAGTTTTATATTCTGAACATTTTCTCTTTGACTTTTAATATACATCCACCCGATCACTTCGGTGCAGAAGTAAAAGAGCACATACAGCATACCAAGATAGATCGGAGTAATGCTCGTTCGCGCGATCGGCGCAGCCATGAACAGGAGCAGTTCGAGCGCAAACTGCAGATGCTGAATTTTCGTTTGTTTCAAAAAAAAAACCTCCTTAACAAAAAATCTCCCAACGGGGAAGTTGAGAGATTTTAAATTGAACTAAGATGAATCGATCCAGGTTGGCTGTCTAAAGTCAAACCTTTATTAATTTCGTCTTTTTTCATTCCTGGTGTGCGGACGTGAGTTGTCTGACTGCGTACAGCGTTCGGTGTGAATGTCGTGATTTCATCGTCATCATAACCAATTACCATACTGTTCTCTGATAACAAAATCGGCCGTTTCAAGATCGACGGATTCTTTTGAATCAAAGCAATCAATTCTTTTGTCGAGAAGTCATCAATCCCTTTCTCTAAAGAATGAAACACTTTTGATCGCACGGAAATGATATCTTCGGTACCATTTTCGCAACGTGACAACAAGTACTTAATCTCACTTTCTTTTAACACACTTGAAAAAATATTTTTTTCGACAAAATCGATATGATTATCTTTGAGCCACTGTTTTGCCTTTCGACAACTAGCGCACCCAGGAGAAGTATAAAGAATTACCATATATACTATCCTCCTAATCAAATTATACCTTTTTTATAGGAAATAGCGAGAAATTATTCAACAATCATTTTATATGTACTAAACTAATCCGCGATTATAACTGTTCAGCCAGATCTTTCATCTGTTCTTCATTTTGTGCGTTCATTCGCGATTTCAGCGTAATGACCGGCTCGATCAATGTGATATTTTTCATCTGCTCAATATATTTCATCATCGTTTTTGCCGCAGTCGGAGCCCAGGAACCGTTTTCCATCAGCGCGATCTTGCGGTTCTGGAAGTTTTTATGCGAAAGCTCAAGCAGGAACAGTTCCATGCTCGGGAATACGGCCGCATCATAGCTGGACGCCGCAAGAACAAGAGAGGAATACTTGAACGCCAGTCCGATCGCTTCCGAAACCGGAACGCGGTTCAGATTGACAAATTCGACCTTTTTTCCCTGCTCTTTGAGAAGATCGGCCAGCTTTTCGCAAGCCTGTTCTGTATGTCCGTAGATCGAAGCGCAGGCAATAAGGACGCCATCCTCTTCGGGCGTATAAGAGCTCCATTTATTATAGAGGTCAAGATAGCGGCCCAAATCGTCCGTAAGGATCGGTCCGTGAAGCGGACAGATCGTTTCAACATCCAGTCCGGCCAGTTTCTTCAACGTATTTTGTACCTGCACACCATATTTGCCTACGATATTTGCATAATACCGGCGTGCCTCGCTCACCCAGTCATCGTCGTGATCGATCGTACCGAATTTTCCGAACGCGTCGGCAGAGAACAGGAGCTTTTCTTCCGGAACATACGTCATCATGACTTCCGGCCAGTGGACCATAGGAGCCATGAAGAACTGCAATGTATTTTTGCCGATCGGCAGCGTCTGCGCTTCCTTGACTACGATCTTGCGTTCTGCAAGACGGTCGATATCAAAGAAATTAGGCAGCATATTGAATGTCTGCATCGTGGCAACCAGTTTCAGATCCGGGTACATGGCGCACAGTTTCTGGATATTGGCCGCATGATCCGGTTCCATATGAGAAATCACAAGGTAATCTGCCGTTCTGCCATTCAATGCTTTCTCCAGATTTTTGAGCCATTCCTCTGTCTTGCGCACATCGATCGTGTCCATGACCACCGTTTTCTCATCCAGGATCACATAGGAATTGTATGAGACGCCGTGAGCCAGCGGATACTGGCTTTCGAACAGATCGAGATCATGATCGTCTGCACCGATATACTTGATATATGAATTTTCGAACATAATAAGCCTCCTTAATACTTCCCTATTTTAGCACCATTGTCCGCTATAGGAAATTGAAAAATCCGGAACGATGTCCGGACTTTATTATTTATTCTTTTTGCTCCTTGCTGCTGTCCAGAAATTCCCTGGAAGCTGTCAGGATCGCCGCCAGATTCTGAAGCTCGTTAGGAACAACGATCTTCGTTGCTTTGCCGTCTGCCAGATCGCTGTAGGTTTTCAGTCCCTGCAAAGCCAGGTATTCCTTGCTTGGAGCGGCATCCTTGATCATCTGGATCCCGCGCGCCTGTGCTTCATAGATCGCTTCCATCGCTTTGGCTTTACCTTCCGCTTCGGCGATCATCGCTTCCTTCTTGGCTGTCGCGTTCAGGATCGTGGCTTCCTTCTCGCCTTCGGCTGTCAGGATCGCGCTGCGCTTTTCGCCTTCCGCCTTGAGGATCGACTCGCGGCGTTCCCGTTCGGCCCGCATCTGTTTTTCCATCGCTTCCTGAATATCTTTTGGCGGAATGATGTTCTTCACTTCGACACGTCCCACCTTGATCCCCCACGGATCGGTCGCTTCATCGAGGATAGCGCGCATCTTCGTATTGATGATGTCGCGCGAAGTGAGCGTTTCATCCAGTTCCAGATCGCCGATCAGGTTACGCAGCGTTGTCGCGGTCAGATTCTCGATCGCCGTGATCGGACCGACCACACCGTATGTATACAGTTTCGGATCCGTGATCTGAAAATAAACGACCGTATCGATCATCATCGTGACATTATCTTTGGTGATCACAGGCTGCGGTTCAAAATCCTTTACGATTTCCTTCAGCGTGACTTTGTTGGCTACACGATCAATAAACGGGATCTTGAAATGAACGCCGGTATGCCATGTGGCGTAGTAGGCTCCCAGACGTTCGATCACATAGGCGTTTGCCTGCGAAACGATCCGGATCATGCTCATCAGGATGCCCACAACAAGCAGGATCGCCGCGACAATCAAAACAGTTCTAACGATAATCATATTTCATTTCCTTTCCCGAAGGGGCTCCACGATCAGCTTTGCCCCCTCAATATTTAATATTTTCACTTTCGTGCCCTTTTCAATCGTTTCATGATGAAGCGATACAGCCGACCAGTACGAGGAGAGCACATATACCTCGCCCCACTGATCCTCATAGATCGTTCTTGTCACTTTGCCGGTCTGGTCGATCATCCGGTCTGCATTGGTCGGCACGACGTTTCCGCGCAGATAACGCGACGCGACCGGGCGGACAATAAGCATGGCCAGGACACTGATCAGCAGAAATACGATGAACTGGATCGCAACACTGAGCTGCAGGGCCGCACATAAGGCGGCTACTACAGCGCCTAGCGCAAACCAGATGCTGACCAGGGCAGACGGGGTAATAAGTTCAAGCACAACGGCTGCCAGCGCTGTACCAAGCCAGATCAAGATCATTTCCATTCTCCTTTCACTGCGGCTGGGCGCAGTCGATTTCCAGAAGGTTTTGTTCCTCGTTGAACACAGCAGGATATTTTACGGTATCTACCGGAACATGCAGCTGGGTATATATCGCGTGCATGACCGACTTGCTGCTGATCCGTCCGTATCCCTTGCCCAGGGAAAGCTTCTGGAGCTGATCTTTCGGGATGATCCCCAGATCGATCTGCTGCTTTTTCAGCGGCTCGATCGCTACTTTTTTATGTTGGGGATCCATTCCGATGCGAACCCAGCGAATATTCTCGAAATGCGAACAGGCAGCTGAATTCAATGTGATATTGGTGGCATAAAATGTTACCTGGCACGCAAAGGAGCTGCCGCTGATCCACTGATACACAGTATCCCTTCTTTCTGACATCATATTATTATTTTTCTTATTTTTTTGCAAGTTAATTCATTCACAAATCGTCCGAAAAAAAAGCAGAAGATCCTCTTCTGCTCAGGCGGTGAGTTCTACCGTAAAGGAGTATGTATCCCCGCGGTAATAGGCCAGAGTATACTCGATCATTTCGTTCTTTTTATTATAGCCGAAACGCGTTCTGACCAGTACGGCGTCATTTTCCCGGATTTCCAGTTTGTCGGCTATCGCTTTGGACGCATTGACCGCTTTAAAGTTTTCCAGCGCCCGCTCGGGCTGCCGGATCCCTCTTTCATTGAGCCAGTAATACAGCGACTCGCCGTAAGCTTCCGGATCGAGAGGAGCGTTCAATCCTTTGGCAAAATAGGTCTTGAAGTAAACGATCGGTTTGTGGTTTGCGGTGCGTACCCGGCTGACACAAACGAGCCGGGTTCCCGGTTCGATCCCAAAAGCGGTGGCGCCGTCCGACGGAACGGCTTCCTCCTTTACTTCCACAAAGCTGGTGCCCGGTTCAAGATGGGCAGCTTTCATTTCCTCCGTAAAAGAACGAATCCTGGAAAAACTTTCCTTGATCGTATGATTATAAATAACGTGGGTTCCCTTTCCTCTTGAACGGACCACATACCCTTCCTTTTCGAGATCGGAAATGGCGCGGCGTACCGTGATCCGCGAAACTCCGTACTTTTTTTCATATTCGATTTCGGAAGGAATCTGCGCTCCGTATGGATATGCACCATCAATGATCGCGTTTTTGATGCGTGTTTTCAGCTGTACATACAGAGGAAGTGCCTCTTTGCTAAAATCTAGATCCATAATATTATCCTTTCATGATTCTTCTATAACATTATATCAAACAAAACAAAAAAATAAAGAAGCAGGTGGGAAGTCTGCTTCTTTAAAGGATTGATTATTTTACAATTAAGTGAATTTGTAGAGGAATTTTTTACTATAAACTATAAAATGAATAATTCATCATCTGGAAATGGGTTTTCTACTCGATCAATCACAATACGTGCTGCTAGGGAATATTATATAAATCGTTCGTGATGTATATCTCATAGTTCAGATGATATTCCAGCCTTCTTCATCGTTTCGGGAAAAACTAATGTATTGTATCTGACAAAAGACTGGTTTCATAGAGGTTGGTTCCGATCGAATTATGCTTTATTTTGCGCTTAATGAGTTTGGGAATTTATATTATATGGGGATCGGCGTGACTTTTGGAGGCTTCGCTCCATAGTATGATGCGCTTCGATGACTTCTATTTTGCTTTGCCCTCCATTTCTAATAACAGAAATCCCATGAGTAATAATTGCTGCTGGTTTCATGCGGATTTCTTTTACACCCATATAATAGCATATTCCTACAAAAAAGCTAGTCTTTACCCGAGGAAAATTTAATTTTTTTTAATATTCTTCTACAATTTGTTAATTTTACTCAAGTAAACATTCGGATATTCTTTATAAATTCAATTTATCGTGCTTTTGTTTAATTTTACAATGTCCGATAAATTGATTTTAAAGACGAAAATTCCTTTACTTTAGTAAGAAACACAAAGGAACGCCAAATTTTTCCTGCATTCAAACATTCAACGGATTTCACACGACTTTTCCATTTTTTCGACCGATCTTTCCATATGAAGCCAGCGCATGCTGAAAAGGCGGTAACAAAACAGACATCCGCGCGCAAAAAGCTCGAAAGCCATCGCAAACCACACGCCCGGCAGTCCGTACACCGGCGCAAGCACCATGGAAAGCGTGATGCGGATTCCCCACATCGTAGCCAGATTGATCAGGCTTGGTACAAGCGTATCCTTGGCTCCGCGCAGCGCCCCTGCGATCACGATGGACGCGGCAAAAAACGGTTCCGCGAACGCTTCGATCCGCAGTACCATGGTTCCTAGAGCGCGTACCTGCCCGTCACTGGTCATCATGTCAAAAAGGAGCGGCGCAGCCATATACATGGCCAGGGCCGAAACTGACATGATCGCAACCCCGAGAAAGACAGATAGATTGGCATAGGACCGCACAGCATCCATATCTTTTGCGCCGACGCTCTGCCCGACCAGCGTAGTGGCAGCCGAGCCGATCCCGTATCCGGGCATATAGCACAGGCTTTCTGCCGTTACAGCCAGGCTGTTGGCAGCGACCGCAACCGTTCCCAAAGGAGCGATGATACCGACGATCACGATCTGCGCCGTATTGAGCACGGTATGCTCAAAGGCGATGGGCGCACCAATCGCAAACGCGCTTTTCAGCGTTTCAGCCTTCCATTTCCACGAACCTGTTTTTTTGAGCGTCAGGATCGGCGAGCTGAAAGCCATCTTATAAAACATAGCTGCCGAGATCACGATTTCGGAACAGGCCGTTCCCAGTGCCGCGCCCAGCACACCCAGATCAAGATAAAATATAAAAAACGAGTTAAAGACGACATCAAGAGCGCACAGAAGGATATTCAAAAGACTGGGAGTTTTCATATCGCCTGCGCACTGAAGCATATTGGAAGCAAGCATCCGGTTCAGCACAAAGAAAAGCGAACAGCCGTACACGAAAAAATACTGGGTCGCCAGGACACAGACCGCTTCTGTTCCATTCAGCCAGTGCGGCAGTCTGGGGCTGATGAGCACGGCAGCAACGCTCAGAACGGCGGATGCCAGTGTACACAGCAGGAGCGACTGGCGCATCGTGCTGCGGGCTTTTTCGTCGTTTCCGGCCCCGACATACTGAGCGACCTGTACGGCGAATCCGGCTGCGCAGGCCATGCCGATCCCGTTGATCAGCCATGTGGTGCTCGATACGAGCCCGATCGATGCGGTCGCGTCCGCCCCGAGCGAGCCGACCATTCCGGCATCGATATACTGCATGATGATCGAAGAGATCTGGGCCATGATTGCCGGAACGCTTAATTGAATGACACGAATTAATCTTGTTTTCATTTTGATCTTCCCTTTCGTCGGTGTCATCATAGCATTCGAGCAAACTCGAAATCCATCTTTCCTTTTCTTTTTTATGTTTTATAATGAGACAGTAAGAAGGGAGAATCATTATGAAAGAAAATAAAATGGGCGTCATGCCTGTCAACCGGCTTCTGATCACGATGTCGGTCCCGATGGTCATTTCCATGCTCGTTCAGGCTTTGTACAATATTGTAGATTCCATGTATGTGGCGCAGATCAGCGAAAACGCGCTGACCGCCGTTTCTCTGGCCTTTCCATACCAGAATCTCATGATCGCGGTAGCGACCGGCACGGGTGTGGGTGTCAACGCGCTGCTGTCCCGTTCGCTTGGCGAACGCAACAAGGAACTAGTCAATAAAACAGCGTGCACATGTATCTTTCTGGCTGGTGCGAGCTGGATCGTGTTCGCGCTGCTTGGTCTTGGGTTTTCAAGAACATTTTTTGCGATGCAGACCGATGTGGCCGAAATCGTCAACGGAGGAGAAAGCTATCTGCTGATCTGCAGCATTTTATCGATCGGTCTGTTTATCCAGATCGCGTTCGAGAAACTGCTTTCCTCCACCGGGCGAACGGTGCTGACCATGCTGACGCAGGGAGCGGGAGCGATCATCAATATCGTTCTGGATCCGATCCTCATTTTCGGCATGTTCGGCATGCCAAAGATGGGAATTGCCGGAGCCGCTGCTGCAACGGTCATCGGTCAGATCATTGGTGCGTTTCTCGGGATCTGGCTCAACCATCGTTTCAATCACGAGATCCATGTTTCCTTCCGCTCATTCAGACCTGAATTCAAAGTGATCAAAGCCATATACAGCGTAGGGATCCCGAGCATCCTGATGGCTTCGATCGGTTCGGTCATGACATTCGGGATGAACAAGATCCTGATCGGTTTCTCAACGACGGCTGCAGCCGTATTCGGCGTGTACTTCAAACTGCAGAGTTTCGTATTCATGCCGATCTTCGGAATGAACAACGGTCTCGTTCCGATCGTTGCCTACAATTTCGGGGCCAGAAAACCGGAACGGATCGTCAAAACGATCAAGCTGTCCATGATGTATGCGACCGGTATGATGGTGCTTGGTTTCGCGGCTTTCCAGCTGTTCCCGCAAAACCTGCTTTCGATCTTCAACGCGTCGGATACGATGCTCGCGATCGGCATTCCTGCACTGAAGATCATTTCGTTCCACTTTCTGATCGCGGGCGTTTCGATCATCTGTTCCAGTACGTTCCAGGCGCTCGGGCATGGTGTGCTTTCGCTTGAAATGTCGCTGATCCGCCAGCTCATCGTGCTGCTGCCGTGCGCTTTTCTGTTTGCGCAGACCGGAGTACTCGACCTGGTATGGCTCGCCTTCCCGATTGCTGAACTGGTGGCGGTCGTGCTCGGCATCCTCTTCATGGTCCGGATCTTCAGGACACAGATCAGACCGCTCAAGGAAGAACAGCTCATACTGGAAATGGAGTAGCTTTTCATGAAATGGAATTATATCAGCATGATCTTTTATTTCTGCGCCTCCGCCTTTCTGATTGCGTTCGCGTTTACGAGCAGCAACATATGGCTCGGGTGCGGGGTCATCTCTCTGGCCCTTGCCGTGATCATTGGCAGGGCATCCAGAAACAAATAATTCAAAAAAACAGCCTGAGCTGGATCGGCAAAGATCTCGCTCAGGCTGTTTTTCGCATCTCGATTATTCGATCACCCTTTATGCCGTGTGGCTTTATCTTTTGCAGAAAACCTCATTTTTAGGTCGATCACAAAACAGTAGATACTAAAAACAAGAAGGACCACACAGTAGTAATAATAGTCCGCATTAAACCACGCGAGATGACAGATTTCGAGATATCGAATGTAAATATACAAAACAATCGTACTTACCAATAAAAATGCACTAGAAAAAATTGCCATAGCATTGACCTCCTTTGTTTTTTTGCTATTATTGTATCAGAAGAAAGCTTTCTTACATTTGCATTATACAATATTATAAAGGAGAATATTATGAAATTAAAGAATGCAGTATTAAGTTTTGCTTTAACATCATGCTTATTTTCAGGCTCCGTATTACCAACTACAATTATGGCAAATGAATCGGACCCTTCCTCTGAAATCACCCCTCACGGATCTACTCGTGTGGAAAACACATTGATTTCAGTCTCGTACCCTAATAACGTTTTTGTGGGATATTCTTCTATGATTAGCACTTGGCAAAAAGCCTCCAGCTATACTGTCAGTGCAAGTTATACACAAACAGCTACCGGAACATATAATTATGATGGAGTTTCAATTGGTTTAAGTGTATCTAATACAGCGGGAGCTTCCTATGTACTTCAAGCAGACTCTACCAGATATAGCCGATTGGGCATTTGGGCAGATTTAACAGTTCGAAAATACAAAGCTACACAAATTGATAATAACAGCGGACAAGTATTAAGTACATGGTACTTTGGTACTGCGCAGCAAAGAAATACATATGTAAATGTAGTATACCAATAAACATTCTTTAAATATATCTATCTAAGGCAGCATGATTCAAGCAGATAATCACGCTGCTTTTTTTCTACATTATAATAAAGCAATCTCTAAAACAGAAAAAAACAAGGTAGTGTCCTACTAAAAGATCTTTACCTTGTTCTTATTCCGCGTTTTATTTATGTTCGTTGACTTCTACCTTGACCTTGTGGTTTACAGGGTCAAGATCGTATGTGATCTTCGAAAATGTATCTTGATAATTGGCAACGATATCGCGTACCGCATCAAAAACTTCATCTTCTTTGTCCGGTCGTTTGCAGTCGTATTCGATCGATGTAACCACCGACTTTTTCACAGGAACATTATTTAATTCATCTACCATTGATTTCATGTGATAATTACCTCATTTATTTTCTACCGACAGTATACCATCTTTCCGGTTTTCATGACAATATCAAAACATTTCGATCAGCCGGCATTCCCGATCGATCAGCCGGGAACATTCAAAAACGCAATATATGCGTCCTGGGCTTCGATCAGTTCTTCCTTCAGCCCCATTTCCCTGCAGAAATGGATAATGAACTGAAAATCGATGTCGACATTTTCCAGCAGGCGTCGTTTCTGATCAAGCACCAAAAGGCGCGTGGCAGCCTCGAAAAAAGATTCCGGATCCTGTGCGAACGCTGCCATCACCATATCGTTCAATAAGCGATCATCCGGTTCAACGATATACGGTTCCAATTCTCTGATCGTGGCAATCGTCTGCTCTTTTCTGCCAAGACGATACAGACAATACGGTGCAAACACAAAATTGGACAAGCCGTATTGAAATGTACTTTTTTCTTTCTGCATCAGAGCAAGCGCTTCCGAAAAACGTCCCATTACGCACAATACAAGGATCGCGTTTTGCGCTACGCAAAAATGCAGATACTCATCTTTTGCGTATTCTATGTTCTTGAGCAGGGTCTGCAGCCGCGAATACGCACTATCATACGCGCGAAGATAAGACAGTCCCAGCGCTTCCAGATTATCCAGATACAGCGCACGAAGATAATTGTGCATCGCGTGAAACTGTTTCCTCACTTCTATACATCGTTCCTGTGCCGCAAAAGAAATCCGTTTTCGCTGCAGCTCATATATTTGATAGTAGCCGATCAGCGCTTTCAGTCCGGACAGCTCTCTTTCATCCGCCAGCCACAACGCCAACGCATCCGTTCATTACTTTGTCTTATTCCTACTTCCGCCAATCGACCTGGGCGCCTTGCTGGCAGGAATCATCCTGCTTTGTATGAGCGCGGTTTTTGGCAATGCGGCCCATGAAAAAGATGACAGCTGAAAAAAAAGCGTTTTGTTTCGAACAAAGCGCTTTTTCAGACCTCGTAATACGCCAGCAGATCGGCCGGCTTGAGCTTTTCCTTTTCCTCTTTCGAAAAATCCTTCGTGATCTTTCCGTCATTGAAGATCAGAAGGCGGTTGCCGTATTTCAGGGCATCCGACATATTATGCGTGATCATTAAGGCCGTCATCTTTTCAGAACGCACCAGCTGATCGGTCAGATCCAGAATAGTCCGCGCGCTTTTCGGATCAAGAGCGGCCGTATGCTCATCCAGAAGTAGGAGCTTGGGCGGATTAAGCACAGCCATCATTAAAGCGACCGCCTGTCTCTGGCCGCCAGAAAGAAGGCCGATCGGCGTCTTCAGCCTCTCCTCCAGGCCCATATTCAGCATTTTGAGCTTTTCCTTGAACCGTTTCACATCCTGCTTTTTCACAGCGATCGAAAACAGTCCGGATCCACTGTGACCAGTGAGCGCCAGATTCTCCTCGACCGTCAAGGCCGAAGCGGTCCCGTGCGAAGGATCCTGGAACAGACGGCCGATGATCCTGGAACGCACATGCTCCTTCTGCGAAGTAATGTCTTTTCCGTCCAGCCGGATCGTTCCGGATGTGGCAGGCGCCGAGCCCGTCACTACGTTGAAGAAGGTGCTTTTCCCGGCCCCGTTGCTTCCAAGGATCGTTACAAAATCTCCTTCATTGATACGGACCGATACGTGATCGAGCGCTGTTTTTTCCAGCTTCGTCCCTTCATTGAAGATCACGCTGACATCATTCAATTCAAGCATGGTGTTTTTTCCTCCTTAAAGACTGAAGATACGGGATCGAGATCGTCACCGCGACAAGAACAGCCGAAACCATATTCATATCGGTGGCCGCGAAGCCGAGCTTGAGCGCAAAAGTATACAGCAGGCGGTAGATCACCGCACCGAAAACAGAGGCAAGGATCCCGGCACCGACAGTATGGCGGCGGAAGATCGTTTCACCTACAATGATCCCGGCAAGGCCTAAAACGAGCATTCCTGTTCCGCTCGTCACATCGGCAAAGTTCTGATACTGCACGAGCAGCGCCCCGGAAACTGCCACGATCCCGTTGGAAAGGCCGAGCCCCAAAAACTTCATCACATCCACATTGATGCTGGAAGCCTTGATCATTTCCTCGTTGTTTCCGGCAGCCCGAAGCATGAGCCCGAGATTTGTCTTGAAAAACCAGAACATGAGCAGCCCGATCACAAGGACGATGGCCGCAAGCACATAGAGCTGGGTATTCGCATCGGACAGAAGCGTCCAGGTCGGCTTGAGCGAGCTGCTGAACAGGGAGACATTAGGCGCCCCGTTCATGATCCGGATATTGATCGAATACAGAGCGTTCATCGTAAGGATCCCGGCAAGAAGAGGCTGGATCCTCATTTTTGTCTGCAGAAAAGCTGTTACGCAACCGCAAAGACAGCCGGCAATGAAGCCGGCTAAAATGCCTAATAGCGGGTGTCCGGCCAGCGTGCACATCGCGCACACGCAGCCGCCGGTCGCGTAGGAGCCATCCACAGTCAGATCGGGCGTATCCATGACCCGAAACGAAATATATTCGCCAAGCGAGAGGATCGCGAAGATCAGTCCGAGCTCGCACGCTTTTGTAAGAATGGCTGCTGACATATTTTATTCTCCTACCATGATCAAGTTATCGTCGTTTTTGATCGAATCAGGCAATGCGATATCGAGCTGATCCATATAGGCTTTGTTCACGTAAATATTCAGTCCGTCCTTGAATACTTTCACCGGAATATCGCCCGCCTTTTTGCCTTTCAGGATCTCGTCCACCATGTTGGCCGTTTCATGACCAAGCTCTTCGTAATTGATCCCGACTGTCGCGAACCCGCCATCCTGGACCATCGAATCGGCACCGACATAGTAAGGAATGCCAGCATCCAGAGCAATCTTGGAAAGGGCTGCCATACCGCTGGCCACCGTATTATCGTTTGGCGAGAACATCGCATCCACCTTTTCGGCAAGAACAGAAGCAGAAGACTGCAGTTCGGTCATATCTTTTCCTGTCCCTTCGATCAGCTCGATCCCGTTGGCCTGGCAGTACTCTTTCGCCTTGTTCAGATTCGACACCGAATTTGCTTCCCCGGCATTGTACAGGAAACCAAGCGTCTTCAGATCCGGATCGATCTGTTTCGCGAGCGCAACGATCTGATCGATCTGCACCTCGTCGCTCGTTCCGGTAATGTTTCCATCCGGCTTGTCAAGGCTTTTCACAAGTCCGGCACCCACCGGATCCGATACCGCAGAGAAAACGACCGGGATCTGATCGGCATAGTTTGCTGCCGACTGCGCGGTCGGGGTCGCGATCGCGACGATGACATCACTGTCTTCATCCGCAAACTGCGACATGATCGCATTCAGATTGGAAGGCTGGCCAGCCGCATCCGCAAAATCGTAGTTGACCGTTTCTCCGTCCTTGTAACCGAGCTCTTCCATCTGCGCGACAAACGCGTCCCGGATCGTGTTGAGCGATGTGTGCGAGACGATCTGCGCGACACCGATCTGCGGAATCTTTTCTTCCGTCGATGAGGATGAACATCCGGCAAATACTGTGGCTGATAAACAAAGTGCGCTTAAAGCTTTTAAAGATTTTTTCATATACTCTCTCCTCTACTCTGCAGCTCCCTCATAAAATGGCCATTTTAACAAAAAAGTCCTGCGTCTAAAAACAGACACAGGACAGAATTTCTAATTCTGCGGTACCACCTGAATTGGTATGCATGATATACCCACTTTACGAATGCTGACACATTCTTCTTTCTGTAACGGGAAAGTCCCGGCTCGGATACTATGAGTTCACCTCGCCCTCCAAAGTCCATTTGCAGAATCGTTATTACCCGGCTTGCACCGCCCCGGACTCGCTTCGAACACGTCTTTCTGTTTGATTTCTTCTTCATCGGTTTCAATTTATGGTTGTATAGTACTCCCATTTTTTTCGTTTGTAAAGCAAAAAGATGAAATTATATGAAAGTTTTCTGAAAGAAAATGTAAATTCATTCTTCAAAAAAGAAGATCCTGCGATCTTCCTTTTCGCTGTTGATATTATTTCACGCCGCTCTGGAAATCTGGCGCCAGACTCCCGGGCCCACATGCCGTCTCAGTTCATCCAGATCATTTCCCTGCAGATTCTGCGCATTTGATACCCACGATCCGTCATTGCGTCTGAAAACAAATGCCACGACCCGCTCATCCTTGAGCAGCACATAACAGCGGATCTTCTTCAGCATGTTTTCAAATGTAAAATACGCTTCCATAACTTTTGCGGGATCCTCCATCCGGCGGTTAATTATCTTGACCATATCGCCATAGGAATCGACCCGTTCATTCGGCTGTGCGACATAAAGCGTACAGAACGCGAAAACGGATGTCTGATCTTTTTGAGCGCGCTTAAGATCCGACCATTCCATTATTTCATATGTCATTTAAGGTCCTCCCAGGCACCGTAAACGATGCTTTATATATTTATAATAGCCGTATAAAACAGTGAATGCAACAACATTTGTCAGAAAATTCCTGTAT
>ERZ778497.365-NODE-365-length-40284-cov-4.568570_pt1 | contig 40284 bp, 25 predicted proteins | sample MGYA00509938_ERZ778497 | MGnify/ENA primary metagenome ERZ778497 (study PRJEB29527, sample SAMN07138969) | mouse gut metagenome | material: feces | host: mouse | place: China:Nanjing | collected 2016-01-25 ... | reverse complement strand
GAACTATGCCGAGGCCCAGACGTATATATGAGCAAAGTTCAAATATATAGATTTAATCACATTAATCCAAGAGAACAGATAATTTTCTCAAATCCCTGAGAATCACGGCAGATACACGTAAAAAGGTCCATAACCTGGTGGTTATAGACCTTTAATATTACAATCTGTTACCTAAGGGCCTCAAATGCCGATTTGACATTAATTTGATGTCAACCCGACACGATTAATGCTTGAAGTGACGTTCACCTGTAAACAGCATCACGATACCGCACTCGTCAGCCTTCCTGATTGAGTCTTCGTCACGGACGCTTCCGCCTGGCTGCGCTATGGCCTTCACACCGTATGAATCGGCGAGGGTCACACAGTCATCGAACGGGAAGAAGGCGTCGGAACCCATTACAAGGCCGATTTTCTTGACATCCACACCGCGTTCCCTGCAAGTGGCCTCAGCTTGCTTGAGGGCAATCTCGGCAGAGCCGATACGGTTCATCTGACCGGCACCGACTCCCATTGTAACTCCATCCTTGACTACAACGATAGCGTTGGACTTGATATGCTTGACGATACGCCAAGCGAAATTGAGGTCTGACATACAGCCTTTGCAAGGCTGTGCCTTGGTCACGCACATTTCAGGCTTCACCTCCACTGTATCTATGTCCTGGTTCTGCACGAGCATACCTCCGTTCACGCTGACGTATTGTGTGCGAGGAGTGTTGTCCTTGGTCATGTCCACCTTGAGAAGGCGAAGGTTCTTCTTGGTGCAGAGCACTTCAAGAGCTTCAGGAGTGAACGACGGAGCCATGATTATCTCAAGGAAAATCGGTTTCATAAGCTCCGCCGCTTCCTTGTTGATCTCACAGTTGGTGGCCACTATGCCTCCGAAGATGCTGACCTTGTCAGCCTCGTATGTCTTTGTCCAGGCATCTACCACATCCTTTCCTATCGCGGCTCCGCAAGGGTTCATATGTTTCAGTCCCACGCAGAAAGGCGCATCGAACTCACGCACGATATTGAGGGCGGCATTGGCATCCTGTATATTGTTATATGACAATTCCTTGCCGTTAAGCTGCTCGGCCGTGGCAAGAGAGAAAGGCACTTTCTCCGATGAAGCGAAGAACTTTGCGCCCTGGTGAGGGTTCTCGCCATAACGGAGGCTCTGCTTGAGGTCATACTCAAGGAAAAGTTTTTCGTTGAGTCCCGCCTGCTTGCGCATATAGGTGGCGATCATCATGTCATACTCGGCAGTATGGGTGTAAGCCTCGGCTGAAAGTTTCAGACGTGTTTCTGGAGTAGTGTCACCATTGGCCTTTATCTCGTCGATAATCAAGGGATAGTTGTCAGGGTTGCAGACCACCGTGACTGCGTTCCAGTTTTTGGCCGCGCTGCGGAGCATGGAAGGACCTCCTATGTCGATATTCTCGATTGCGTCCTCCATCTTCACGTCCGGCTTCGAGATAGTCTGCTTGAACGGATAGAGGTTCACGCACACCATATCGATGAATTCGATACCGTTTTCCTTGAGCTGGGCCTTGTGGCTGTCAAGGTCGCGGCGGCCGAGAAGTCCTCCGTGCACTTTCGGGTGCAATGTCTTCACGCGGCCGTCACAGATCTCAGGAAAGCCTGTGATCTCGCTGATATTGATTGTCTTTAGTCCTGCGTCCTGCAGGAGTTTCATTGTGCCTCCGGTGGCGATGATTTCCCATCCGAGGGCGACAAGCTGACTGGCGAATTCTACTACGCCTGTCTTATCGCTCACACTGAATAATGTTCGTTTCATTTTTTATCAAGATTATACTGTTAATTAAAATTCAAACAATTTCGAAAGTAAACTCTGTTTTCAACGGAAGTACCACAAAAATGAAAAAATGAAAATCAATATGTGAATTCACCGAATTCGGAACGTATGATGAGTTCCTTGCGGTCGGACTCCTCCACCCTGCCGACAATCTGCGCGTCAATACCGAAACTCTTGGAAATGGCAATGACTTCATCCGCATGTTTCTCCGACAGATAGACCTCAAGACGATGCCCCATATTGAACACCTTGTACATCTCGGCCCAATCCGTACCGCTCTGCTCATGAATGGTCCTGAACAATGGAGGGACAGGGAAAAGATTGTCCTTTACGACACGGATATTGTCACCGACAAAATGCAGGATCTTGGTCTGCGCACCACCGGAGCAATGTACCATACCATGTATCTCCGGACGGAGGGCATCGAGCAGGCGTTTCACTACAGGCGCGTAGGTGCGTGTAGGTGAAAGTACCAGTCTGCCGGCATCGAGAGGAGACCCCTCGACAGGATCCGTCAGCCCGAGGCGACCGCTGTACACAAGCTCGGCAGGAACTGCCTTGTCATAACTTTCCGGGTATTTGTCAGCAAGATATTTTGCGAACACGTCATGGCGCGCGCTCGTAAGACCGTTGCTGCCCATACCGCCGTTATACTCCTTCTCATATGTAGCCTGGCCGTATGATGCAAGCCCTACTATTACGTCTCCGGGACGGATATTCGCATTGTCGATGACATCGCTGCGCTTCATCCTGCATGTAACGGTGGAATCCACTATGATTGTACGCACAAGGTCACCGACATCGGCAGTCTCGCCTCCTGTGGCATATACGCCGACTCCCATGTCACGAAGTTCCGCCAGAAGTTCGTCCGTACCGTTGATAATCGCGCTGATCACCTCCCCGGGCACAAGCATCTTGTTACGCCCTATTGTCGATGACACGAGGATATTGTCCACCGCACCGACACATAGCAGGTCGTCTATGTTCATTATGAGCGCGTCCTGGGCAATGCCCTTCCAGACACCCAAGTCTCCCGTTTCTTTCCAGTACAGATATGCCAATGATGACTTGGTTCCCGCCCCGTCAGCATGCATGATGTTGCAGTACTCAGGATCTCCACCGAGAATGTCTGGAATTATCTTACAGAATGCCTGCGGAAAAATTCCTTTGTCAATATTCTTTATGGCATTGTGGACATCTTCCTTCGATGCTGACACACCACGCTGCATATATCGCTGATTGCTGTTCATAAATAAAATAGTTTAAACTTTTACAATCACTTCTCCTCTCCTCCCAGATCACGGTACAGTTCAGTAGGGTATTTGGCATTGAAGCATGCAAGACACAGGTCCGTACGGTTTCCTGCCTTCATCATGCCATCCTCGGAAAGGAATGCCAGACTGTCTGCTCCTATGGCTTCACATACCTGCTGCACATTAAACCTTGCGCTTATAAGCTCATCCTCATTTGTGATATCCACACCGTAATAGCAAGGTGTCTTGAGAGGAGCTGAAGCGATACGAACGTGTACTTCTTTCGCGCCGGCCTCACGAAGCATCCTCACGATACGCAAAGATGTGGTACCGCGCACGATAGAATCATCCACAAGCACAACCCTCTTGTCTTTGACAATGGTCTTGATAGCGGAGAGCTTCATACGTACACCCTTTTCACGAAGGGCCTGTGAAGGCTGTATGAAAGTTCGTCCTATATATTTGTTCTTGATAAGCCCCATCTCATAAGGAAGCCCGCTTGCCTCGGCATAGCCGGCAGCGGCACTCAGGCTTGAATCAGGAACTCCTACCACTATGTCTGCGTCTGCAGGGGATTCCTGAAAGAGGATCTTGCCGGATTCCTTACGGTAGTTGTGGACATTGCATCCCTCTATATCGCTGTCCGGACGTGCAAAATACACATATTCCATCGCACACATCGCGTGACGCTGATACTCTGAATACCTGCGGGAACGCACTCCCTTCTGATCTATAGTGATGATTTCACCAGGCTCTACATCACGGATATATTCAGCACCTATCACATCAAATGCACAGGTTTCGCTTGCGACCACATATCCGTCCCCAAGACGTCCGAGCACAAGAGGCCTCAGGCCATATTTGTCACGGCAGGCATAGATGCGGTTGGCTGTCATTATAATGAACGCAAAAGCTCCCTCTATCATATTGAGAGCCTCTATAATCGCAAAAATCCTCGGTCTGTTGCGGTCTACCGAATCTTTCTTTATAAGATGCGCAAGCACTTCGCTGTCTGAAGAAGACTGGAAAAGGCTGCCCTTGTCCTCAAGATATTTCCTCAACTGGAGAGAGTTGACGAGATTGCCGTTATGGGCCGTAGCGAAATCACCAGTGTTGTGACGGAAAAGGAATGGCTGCACATTCTCTATTCCACCGCCTCCGGCAGTTGAATAACGGACGTGTCCGATAGCCATAGATCCTTTGAGGGAAGCCACCTTGCTCTCATTGAAGACTTCGGTGACCAGACCTTCACCTTTAATCCTTTTCAGCTGTCTGTCGTCATCGACCGTAACGATACCGCAGCCTTCCTGTCCTCTATGCTGGAGTGCATGGAGACCGTAATATGCCAGATTTGCAGCGTCCGGTACACCATAGACACCGAACACTCCGCACTCCTCATGAATATTCTTATCGAAAATTTCTTCCATAATTCCTTTATTTTACATTTTCGAGTCTCTCGTAAACTGTCCTGTAGGCCTCGCCGACACGGCTGAGATCCCTGCGGAAACGGTCTTTGTCAAGACGGTCACCTGTAGCAATATCCCAGAAGCGTGCACTGTCAGGAGTAATCTCATCCGAAAGGATTATTTCCCCGTCAGGCAGCTTTCCGAACTCTATCTTGAAGTCCACCAGATCTATCCCGGCTTTACGGAAGACTCCGGTAAGCACCTCGTTGATCTTCCCTGTCAGAGAATACATCTTCTCCAGCTCTCCGTATGTAGCCAGACCGAGAGCCACGGCGTGGTGGTCATTTATAAGAGGATCATTTAGATCCTCATTCTTATAGCAGATGTCAAATATGGTGTTGGAAGGTCTGACACCCTCTCCGATGCCGAGCCTCTGGGCCATAGATCCGGCGATTACATTCCTGACGATCATCTCGATGGGAATTATCTCTGTCCTCCGGCAAAGGATTTCAGTCTCGGACACCTGTCTTACAAAATGTGTCCTGATACCCGCAGCTTCAAGATGGCGGAAAATCATCACCGCTATGCCGCAGCTGACTTTGCCCTTGTCTTTGATTGCAGCCTGCTTTATTTTGCTGAAAGCAGTTATCTTGTCCGTAAACTGCTGAAGCACAAGCTCCGGATCTTCTGTGGCATATATTTTCACAGACTCTCCATTATATATTATCGCTTTCTTTTCCATTTTTCATATTTATGGTCACCCGGACCGTCCTGAATCCCATTATTGATTATTCACCTCTGAAATATCTTACCGCGTTGTCAAAGAGCGGCTGCTCCAGACCGTCGTCCATAATATTCTTGAACAGATTGTGTTCATACCTTTCAGTATGTCCCATCTTTCCGAGAATCTGTCCGCTGCGGCTCACTATTCCCTCGATCGCATAGTACGAACCGTTAGGGTTGTAAGGCGAAACCATCGTAACTTCCTCTTCAATAGGGTCAACATACTGGAACGCCACCTGCCCATTAGCGAAAAGTTCTTTTGCAAGTTCCTCATTGACAACGAATTTACCTTCACCGTGACTGACAGCGATGGTATGGAGATCACCTACAGAGAATCCCGCAAGCCACGGAGAATTCGTAGTGGATACCCTTGTTGTGACCATCTGAGAAATGTGGCGGTTGATATCATTGCGGAACAATGTCGGAGAATCCTTTGTCACCTGGCCGAGACGTCCGTATGGAAGGAGTCCTGATTTGACAAGGGCCTGGAATCCGTTGCAGATACCGAGGATAAGTCCACCACGGTCAAGCAATTTGTGGATTTCATCAGCTATTTCCTTGTTGTTCAGCACGTTTGCAATGAACTTGCCGCTTCCGTCCGGTTCATCCCCTGCAGAGAAGCCTCCGCAAAGGGCCAGTATATGACATTCTGAGATATTTTTCTTCATCTCCTCTATAGAGCGGAATATATCCTCGCTTTGGAGGTTGCAGAACGCGCTCATACGTACCTGCGCTCCGGCCTTGCGGAACGCTTTTGCTGTATCGTAGTCACAGTTGGTACCAGGGAATACAGGAAGATAAGCGATAGGGCTCTGCACCGGCTCGCCTTTGTATCTCATCTCGGACTTCTTGACTTTCAAAGGTTTGATGCCTTCAAGGCCATCCGGTACAAGCTTGGTGTGCTGAGCCTCGCAGACAGAAGGATATACCTTGTCGAATTTCGCCCCGTTATGCTCCATAAGTTCAAACAGGTCAATCTGCTCACCGTTGATATGAAGCATTCCGTCTTCTCCTGAGGTTATTTCTCCGAGCAGTACAGCATTCGCAAAATCAAGTTCACCCTCCGACTCCACGACAATGGAGCCTGTATATTTCCCGAACAGGATATCCTCGGAAGCCTTCACCTCTACTCCGAACGCATTTCCGAATGCCATCTGGCATATAGCTCCTGCGACAGTCTCCTGGCCTACGGCATATCCAGACACTATAGTTCCGTCAAGAATCCTGTCATTTACATATTTCCAGTTCTCCTTGAGCTGGTCCGTGTCAGGCATCATATTCCCGAGAGGAGTATGCCTGATAAGATACAGCTTGTTTCCTTCCCATTTCAGTTCAGGCGAGATTACATTTTCCGCATTCACAGGAGTTATGCCGAACGCCACCAAAGTAGGAGGTACATTCAGATCCTCAAAAGTTCCGCTCATGGAGTCCTTTCCGCCTATTGAAGGAAGCCCCAGCGCAAGCTGCATCTTCAATGCTCCGAGCAGCGCGCTCAACGGAAGTCCCCAGGTACGGGCATCCGATGTCATCCTCTGGAAATATTCCTGATATGAGAATCTCATCTTTTCGTATGATCCTCCTGCAGCTACAACCTTCGCGCAGGATTCCACCACTGCGTATGCAGCTCCGTGGTAAGGGCTCCATGAAGAAAGATAAGGATTGTACCCGAAGGACATCATACTTGCCGTGTCAGTATATCCGTCGACAGGCAGCTTCTGTACGGAAACCTGCACCGGAGTGGTCTGGAGAGCACCGCCGAAAGGCATAAGCACAGTAGAACGTCCGATAGTCGAGTCGAACATCTCTATAAGACCTTTCTGGGAAGTCACACCGGCAGAACCCATCTCCGCAAAGATCCTGTCCCTGACAGTACCCTCTGATGAAACCGGAGAAAGTTCCCCGTCCTCCGCAAACGCACCGTATTCAAACGGATTCTTGAAATCCAATGCCTTCACTGCGGCTTTGGCAAAATGCTTCGCTCCGGCACTGTCAATAAATTCACGTGAAATGTCGACGACAAGCTTGCCGCCATTGTACATCCTCAGTCTCGCAGTATCAGTGACATCGGCCACGTATGTAACCTCGACATTCTCGCTGAGACAGTATTTTTCAAATTCTTCCTTGTCCTTGGCTTCCACCACAACAGCCATCCTTTCCTGCGACTCGCTGATTGCAAGTTCAGTAGAGTTCAATCCGTTGTATTTTACAGGCACACGGTCAAGGTATATGTCAAGGCCGTCGGCAAGCTCACCGATCGCTACGCTGACGCCGCCCGCTCCGAAATCATTGGACTTCTTGATCAGGCGTGTCACCTCAGGACGGCGGAAAAGCCTCTGAAGCTTTCTTTCCTCAGGAGCGTTTCCTTTCTGCACCTCACTGCCGCAAGTCTCAAGAGACTCCTCGGTATGCTCTTTTGACGAGCCTGTCGCGCCGCCGATACCGTCACGTCCGGTACGTCCGCCGAGAAGAAGGATAACATCTCCTGCTGCAGGTGACTCACGACGCACATTCTCCGCCTTTACGGCACCCGCCACAGCTCCGATCTCCAGCCTCTTTGCAGTATATCCCGGATGCAGGATTTCACGCACGTGGGTAGTAGCAAGACCGATCTGGTTGCCGTAGCTTGAATATCCGTGGGCCGCCTTGCGGCTGATCACCTTCTGCGGAAGTTTGCCCGGAATGGTATCCTTGACTTCCTTCCATATATTCCCCGCACCGGTCACGCGCATTGCCTGATACACATAGCTCCTGCCTGAGAGAGGGTCACGGATTGCACCTCCAAGACAGGTGGCCGCCCCTCCGAAAGGCTCGATTTCAGTCGGATGGTTGTGGGTCTCGTTCTTGAACTGGAGCAGCCATCTCTCTGCCTGTCCGTCCACGTCCACATCCACATATATGCTGCAGGCATTGTTTTCCTCGCTGACTTCCATATCGTCGAGAAGTCCCTGTTTCTTTAGATAACGCGCACCTATCGTGGCCAGATCCATAAGGCATAGGCTTTTGCCTGAACGTCCGAGCTCCTCACGTATTTTCAGATAATGCGCGTATGTGCCTTCTATCTCATCTTTCAGGAAAGACTCTTCAAACTGCACATCCTCCAGCTCCGTAGTGAAGGTGGTATGGCGGCAGTGGTCGCTCCAATATGTATCAAGAATACGGAGCTCCGTCTCATTCGGATCACGTCCTTCTTTGCTGAAATAGGTGACCACTTCGCGAAGGTCATCCGCATTCATCGCAAGACCCATCTTTTTGCAGTATCCGGCAAGATCGTCCTCCGAAAGTCCGGTCAATCCTTCAAGCACCGGCACAGGCTTCACCTTAGCCTGCTCCATATCAGCAATCTTCGAAAGGTCTTTCTCCCTGGACTCCACCGCGTTGATGAAATAATGCTTGATCCTTGCGATGTCTTCGTCGGATACTTCCGGACCAAGAATAAGAAGCTTTGAACTTTTTATCTTGACCTCAGCCTTGGGGTCAAGCAGGCGCACGCAGTCCACAGCGGATGCGGCCCTCTGGTCAAATTGCCCGGGAAGGTACTCCACGGCAATATATTTCACTCCGTCAAGGTCACATTCATCTGTCACCCTGTCGGTTACAATTTCTCCGAACACGCTGTACCGGCTTTTCTCAAGAAGCTCCGGAGTAAATCCGAAGAGGTCATAGACATTGAGATAGCGCAAAGACTCCAGCGACAACTGGAGGCTCTCGTTCAATTCGTTCAGAAGGCTTCTCGCCTCCACCTGAAATTCAGGATACTTTTCAACAAAAATACGGTAATTCTTCATACCTGTTTTACCTTATACTAAATAAATATTGTTATCAATGCCGTCATCCGGAAGCGGATGACCCTCAAAGAGCAGGTGGCGTGTTTCCGGAGAATCCCGACGACCCCCAAAAACACGCCACCATTATTTGGTAATAACTGTTATCATATCTGCGCGTCAAGCACTTTCTGAGTCTGCATCCTCTTGAACTCCTCAAGCTTGGACATCAGAAGCTCATCCCTTATCGCAAGCATCTCCACCGCAAGAAGAGCGGCATTCTTCGCCCCGTTGACGGCAACCGTCGCAACCGGTATTCCGCCCGGCATCTGCACTATTGAAAGAAGAGAGTCAAGTCCTCCCATCATCTGCGTCCTGATAGGAACCCCGATGACAGGGACTGTCGTCATTCCAGCTATGACACCGGCCACATGGGCCGCTCCGCCTGCTCCGGCAATAATGACATCAATGCCATTGGATTTTGCGGATTTTGCATATTCATACATAAGATCCGGTGTTCTGTGCGCGCTGATGACGCGCTTTTCATAAGGAACGCCAAAAGCGTCAAGCGTTTCCACCGCTGCGGACATCACATCGTAGTCGCTGGTGGAACCCATAAGAATTGCAACTTTCATATATACTTTAGAATGAGTATTGACCTCTGATAAAAGTACCGGCAAAGGTAGTCAAATTTTCCATGTTCCCAAATACAGGAAACAGTTTATTTTTTTGCCGAAAAATTTTAATCACCCTGTGAAAATGCCTATCTTCGCAGAGTTTTGTGGACAACATTATTGAAACACCATTGTTATGAGAGATTTATATATAACCAATACGCTTTCACGCAAAAAAGAATTATTGAAACCGATCAATCCGGGACATATAGGACTCTACGTATGCGGTCCAACAGTCTACGGAGACGCACATCTGGGACACGCAAGACCGGGGGTCACATACGACGTACTCGTGAAATATCTCAGGCATCTCGGTTATAAGGTGCGCTATGTCAGGAACATCACAGATGTGGGGCATCTTGAGCACGATGCCGATGAGGGGGAAGACAAGATAGCAAAGAAAGCACGTCTCGAGCAGCTTGAACCGATGGAGGTCGTGCAGGAATACACCCTGCGCTACCACGAGGCCATGCGCGCGCTCAATGTGGCTCCCCCTTCGATCGAGCCGCGTGCATCAGGGCACATTATCGAGCAGATCGCGCTCGTAAAGAAGATTCTCGATGCCGGATACGCATACGAAAGCAACGGTTCCATATATTTCGATGTGCAGAAATACAATGGCGACCACGAATACGGCGTCCTTTCAGGACGTGTGCTCGATGATATGATAGGAGGCACGAGAGAACTTGACGGCCAGGAGGACAAGCACGCTTCATACGATTTCGCACTATGGAAGAAAGCATCTCCCGAGCATATCATGAGATGGCCTTCACCGTGGAGCGACGGATTCCCTGGATGGCATCTCGAATGTTCCGCGATGAGTGAAAAATATCTGGGAAAGGAATTCGACATCCACGGCGGCGGAATGGACCTGATGTTCCCTCACCACGAATGCGAACTTGCACAGAACACGGCTTCGCGCGGCACAGGCGGTGTCCACTACTGGATGCACAACAATATGATCACCATCAACGGCAAGAAGATGGGCAAGTCACTGGGCAACTTCATCACACTTGAAGAACTGTTTACCGGAAGCCATCAGCTGCTGGAGCAGGCATACAGCCCTATGACAATACGTTTCTTCATACTCCAGGCACACTACCGCAGCACACTTGACTTCAGCAATGAAGCTCTTCAGGCAGCGGAGAAGGGACTGAAAAGGGTAATGCAGGCAGCAAAAGACCTGCGTGAAATGACCGGGACAGACTACAGTGCCGCCGGACTGGCATACGGAGAGTTCCCGGGCACGACAGCCCCTGACACCTGCGGAGCCACCTCACAGGAAATAAAAGACATATTCGACAATGTTTACGGGGCTCTCAGCGATGACCTCAACACCCCTGTCGCCCTTTCTTATATATTCGAGGCCGTACGCATCATAAATTCCGCAAAAGACAAGAAGGTCTCATTAAGCAAGGATGACCTCAGCACCCTGACGGAACTGTTTGACAATATCGTATTCGGAGTGCTCGGCCTGCGCGATGAAGAAGGTGAAGGCGGCAAAGCAGGAAAAATCATTGACGGGCTTGTCGGAATGGTGCTTGAGCAGCGCAAGGCGGCAAAAGCGGCGAAGGACTGGGCTGCATCCGACAAAATCAGAGATGACCTGAAAGCAATCGGGATACAGATCAAAGACACCAAGGACGGCACGGAGTGGAATATTGAATAAATTCTCGGAAAAATCAGACACAAACTATGATGAAGTTTATCTCATGGAACGTGAACGGGCTCAGGGCAGTCTGCGGAAAAGGGTTTACGGAAATATTCAAAGAGCTGGATGCGGATTTCTTCTGTCTGCAGGAGACGAAGATGCAGGCCGGCCAGCTTGACCTTGAGTTTGAAGGTTATATGTCATACTGGAATTATGCGGACAGGAAAGGATACTCTGGAACTGCCGTCTTTACAAAACACCAGCCCGTATCCGTCAGCTACGGCATAGGAGTAGACGAACACGACCACGAAGGCAGAGTCATAACCCTTGAAATGCCTGAGTTCTATCTTGTATGCGTGTACACGCCAAATTCTCAGGAAGAACTTGCCAGGCTCGACTACAGGATGCGCTGGGAAGATGACTTCAGGACATATCTCACCGGACTTGCCGCAAAGAAAGGAGTAATCGTCTGCGGAGACCTGAATGTGGCGCATCAGGAAATAGACATAAAGAACCCGAAGACAAACAGAAGGAATGCGGGATTCACCGATGAGGAGCGCGGCAAGATGACAGAGCTGCTGTCCGAAGGATTCATCGACACCTTCAGGCATCTCTATCCGGACGCAAAGGACATCTATTCCTGGTGGTCATACAGATTCCGTTCGCGCGAGAGGAATACCGGATGGCGTATCGATTATTTCATTGTATCAGACTCCCTGGAAGAGCGTATCCGTGAAGCAAAAATCCACACTGAAATATATGGCTCGGACCACTGTCCGGTAGAACTGGTCATCGGATAATCTACATCCTTGAATCCTCTTCAAGAGAGCCTACATTTCGTCTGGAATTCCCTGAGGACTTCCCGAAACGCCAGGTAAAAGACATTGTAAGGCCAATTTTGCCATAGCCGTTGCGCAGAGAATATGTCCTGATGCCGTCCGTATCAAGATTCATACGGAATTTCATCGTATTTGCGAAATCATTCACACGCAGCGCAAGCGTCGCATCACCGTCAAGAAATGTCTTCTCCACATTGAAGTTGAGGGACATCATAGGATTGAACCTGTAGTATCCTGCTGTCTGCGATGTAACGCCCCATCCGTCAAGACTGATCTTGAACGACTCCGGAAGAAAGAACGTAGTGCTGAAAAAGCCGGAGAACTGTCCTCCCCTGTTGTCCAGATTGCCTCCGATACCTTCAGCTATGCCAGAATAGGCATTGAACATCACATAGCTGTAATTCGCATTCAAAGTCATGTTCCACCATTTGGTAAGAGGCAGCTCGGAAAGGGACACCGCCCCAAAGACATACTGCTGGACACCGGCATTGGCATAAATCAATCCCATCATTCCGTTCTCCCTGTCAAGCACAGGCACCTGCATATCACTGTAGTTCCTGTTGTGTGAATATCCGGCCGTAAGGGTCAGCCTGCTGAACAGCACAGCCGACAACGACACATTATGGCTGTAGGACGGAAGAAGAAGAGGATTTCCCTGACTATATGTAGTCGCGTTCATATAGCTTCTGAAAGGATTCATCTGCCAATATTTCGGCCTGCTGAGCCTGTATGAGTAATTCGCCGTCAGTATAGCCTTCTGAGATGGCATATAGCAGACATACGCACTCGGGAAAGCGTCAAAATAATCCTTATATGTCTTCGTGCTGCCGGATTCCGCACCATCAGCAGGAATCCCTGTCATCCAGTCCCCCTGCTGGACGGTATATTCTCCGCGAACACCGATCTGAGCATTCCATTTTTCCGAGAACTGCTTGGCCACATTGAAATAGGCTGCATACACCTGCTCATCATACGTGAAGTCATTGCGTTCGGAAGGGTATTCCGACAGGTCATCCAACGTTTCCGGAATATAGTCAAATCTGCTGAACCTGTTGCGCGTATCAGACACAGCCGCCTTGACTCCGGCCTCTATACGTCCGGTCTCTTTCCAGAAATTCTGGGAATAGTCGGCTTTGAAGGAATAGAGGTCAAGGATTCTTACCGTACCGTCACGGAAACCGTAATTCTTCAGTCCCTCCGCATCAGGAGACGACAGTTCCTTGTCATATACGTTCTTCTGCATAGAGAACCCGTCTGTCATATTCCGGTTGTAATCGGCATTGATGGTCAGCTCCTGGGCCTTGGACTCGTCAAACGTCCTTGTATAATTCAGGTTCAGAGAATACCGTTCACCTTTCGAGCTGTCTGAGGACATACCGTTGAGCACAGACCATATATACTGGTCTCCAGTACCGTAATTGCGATAATCGGTTACCATAGCCCCAGGCAGTACCTTTGAGCGGCTATCAGAGAGACTAACCCTGAAATTTACTCCCAAAACATCCTTTCGGGAAATCTTCCAGTCATTGCCAATGGAGATATTATGTCCCATATAATCCCCTCTTGTAAAAGAGCCGGTCTCCTGAAAACTCGAATAGTCATCCCCGTAGCGTTTCTGCTCGGAATTACCGTCATAATCTCCCCAATAGCCGGGAGAATAGCTGAACGCCGTGCTGGTCTTGTCCGTCTTGTACATAAGATTCGCCGAAAGAGAACCTTCCCAGCTGGCCTTGGGAAGGAAATGAGCTCCTGCCGCCAGCCTCACCGAACCGTTCAGTCCTTTCATAAAGCCTTTCTTTGTCTTTATATTTATGATTCCCCCGCTGCCCTCGGCATCATATTTCGCCGAAGGATTGCTGATAAGTTCAACTTTCTCTATCGCATCTCCTGTACTTCCCTGAAGATAGGCCTCAAGGTCTTTCCCGGACATCTGGGAGGGGCGTCCGTCTATCCACACTGAGACTGTCTGCCCGTTGAGCTTTATATTGCCGTCCTTGTCGACCGTCACGCCCGGAGAACTTTTCAGCACATCAAGGGCATTGCCGGTCCTTGCCACAGCAAGCTCGGAAACATTGAGCACAATCCTGTCAAAATGGTGTTCAAGGAGCTGGCGTTTGTCGGACACGACAGCACCTGCAAGCATCTGTGCATCATCCTTAAGGAATATGTCCTTGAGTACAGCCGTTCCTCCGGATGATGTCTCAACCATATCTGACAACGGATGCTCCTGCTCAACATACCCGACAAAGGACACCAGAAGACGGCTTTCCGACGTATTACCGGAAACACTTATGGAATACATACCCAGGGAATCTGTCGTCGCGCCTCCTATGACCCTGCCTGAAGTGTCCATTACAGCCACGGTTACATATTGAAGAGCGTCACCTCCAGATTCAGAAAACACCACGCCTTTGACAGAAGAATAATTTTGAGCCGCAACGCTGCATACGGACAACACGGCAGATAGAAAAAACAGAATCCGATTCATTATAAAATTATATTTGCAGTGTGTTACAATACTAACACACTGCAAATATAATGGTTTTTTATATAATAGCAAGTATTATAACAAGCTATTTGCTTATCAATCAAAAAGTCATCGTCATATCGGTAGGAACGCATATTATAAAATCCGCACGCCCGAGGTTTTCTTCGTCAAGCGAAATGATTTCATCCTGTCGTGCGCAGCATACTGTAACGATCTTCTTTCCAGGAAGATATTTTTCAAGATAAGGGATTATACCTCCACGCATATCTGAATGGAAATTCCCGTTATAATGAATAAAACGGCGGTCAAAGCTGCAGGCAATCGACCAGGCCATAGTGGCATCCTTGACAGCCTGCGCCTCGGCATAATGGCTCCTGCCCTGCCCTTCATCTCCCATCATCATCCTCATAAGCGAGAACATCTCGTCCGTCTCTTCATCATATTCAAAATCAATCGGAAGAGGGGCGATGAACTGTTTGTCTTCCTCCGGAAGCGAATCCAGGGCCTCCAGACCGTTGTCCTTCACGTATGCGGCATATCTGCGGGGCACGTTGGTGGCAACGAATTCAAGACCGTTGTCCTTTGCAAAAAACAGAAGAGGATAATAATCAGTCCAGTAATTGTCCCACAGGCGCGCCTTTTCCTCAAATTCATCTGAAGTGATTTCACGGGAAAGATACGCATCCACAAGATGCTGGTCGTCTGTCTCAAACATCTCAGCACCGAGCACAAGTCCGGCGGAATCAATATGATACAGAGCCTTTGTTATCTCAAACTCCATCCAGTGCGCAATCGGGCAGTTGTGCGTCTCACCGATAAATATGACTTCCGCTCCGGCAAGGCATTCAATCATTGCGGCATAGTCAGTTCCTTTGCCTTCAGAAGTAAAAATCCTGTATGCCGGAATGTCACCGGATACATTGCTCCCTGTCCGGCACGAAGACAGCACCAATACCAGCACAGCCGGAATGAACTTCATCAAATTCCATTTCATATCAAAAATCTTAAACTGTTGCTAAAAATCACCCAAAGACAGAATCATATATCTGTCGGTATCAAAACATCTGCAGAATTCCGCACGAAGCTCATCAGGAGTTATACTGTCAAGCACCTCTTCATACATATCCAGCTCGAGCAAAGTCTCATCGTTTTTCATCTGGCCGACAAGATATGTCTTCCAGTTGGCCGTAGAGTCCTCTTCAAGATGATTCCTTTTGTTTACAATAAAGATACGCTTCAGAGTATTCAGTTCCTTTTCCGAAACCCTGTTCTTCTGCAGGTCATCTATTATTGCGTCAAGCATACCGTGCACTCTGGCAGTATTCTTCCTGTCTACGGAAGCATTTATATCGATATAGAAAATCCTGTCCGGATTTGCCGTATAATAAAGGGATGCATACGGGGAATATACAAGAGACTCCTGTTCTCGGAGCACTGTCAGAAGACGGTTCCTGATAAGATTGTTCATCAGCTTGAGCTTCAGACCGGAACGCAAGGACGGCTCATATTGTCCGAACCGGATATAATCAAACATCGTCTGGGTCTCGTTGGCATTCGGGTACTCTATATGCCTTGTAGTCTCAGGCAAAGAGAAATGCGACGGTCCCATACGGTTAGGCTCCGGACCTCTGGACATGTCTCCGAATACAGGCACCGCTTCACGGATAATGTCCTCGACATCAAAGTCTCCGCATATCACACAGGTCATACCGTCCGGATTTGCAAAAAGCTCCTTATATACGGAAGCGACCATATCAAGATTCTTTCTCTTGAGGTCCTCTACGGTAGCCTGGGTACGACGCCCGTAAATCAGATTTCCCATCAGACTGTCTATCCGCATATTCAGCTGCCTCTGGACATCGTTTTTCAAAAGAAGGGAAAGGTAGGATTCGTTATCCTGTCCATATTCCTCCAGTTCGCTTTCCCTGATGGAGTCAAAAGACTCATAATCAAGCCTCGGCCTGAGCATACGTTCCTTCATGACATTCATCAGCAGACGCGCCGACCCGGAAGGGGCGGAAGCGATCATACCGTGCCAGTAGGTCTCCATCGCCAGGATGATGCCGACTTCATTCTCCATAAGCATCTCGAAGTAGTCATCATCTTCCATCTTCTCTATGCCTGCCGCCTCCATGTGGCTGGCAAGACCGTCATACAGAGGAAAATCATCTTCCGGAATACGTGAAAGTCCTCCCGGAGCGAAAAGCTGCATCTGAATCTTGTTTTCCTCGTCTTCCGTAGGCCTCAGGACAAACCGGAAGCCATTGTCCAGATATACGCTCGTAACCCCTATATTAGGATAATATATCCTTGACGTTATCATATTGCCGTCAAATTCCCTTTCCTGTACAAGGAAGTCCGGGATTTCAACAGAGCTTTCAGGCTCATCATAACGCTCCTCCACAAAAGCATAATGGTCACATTCCGTACATTTGCCCGTATTCCAGAGTCTGTCGACATCGGCTACTGTCAATGCTGATGACATATTGGAGTTGAACCTGTATGCGACCAGACGTGTATCTTCAGCCGCCTCAAGCCAAGCATTGAGAATCATCTGAAGGTCGGAAGAAGAGGTCGCAAGCACTTCCGCGCACAGGAACTCACACTGCTCAGGATCAGTCACATTTCTGTCATCAAGAATTGCGGTTTCGGCAATGTCGTCACAAATGACATACGAGTTCTGTCCACGGCGGCCTCCTATATGGTCCGCGGACCTGCTGCGGACAATATCCATCTCACCTTCGCAGAACCCTTCATCGGCAAGACGGTACAGTTCAGCTACAGCCTCCACAAAATCTTCCTCCACGGCCTCTTCCGTACCTCCTGATACGGAGATGACAAAATGTTCCTTGTCGGCAAGATACCACGAGTTGGAGACAGACGCCGATTTACCGGACTTGTACAGACGGTTGGATATAGCCTGTATAAGCATCCGGCTTCGCTCCGCAAGCAAGGCATCCCCCAAAGTCCTTTTCATCACGGCCTTGTGAGGTATCATCATTTCAAACGATATTCTCCTGGAAAGAGTGTCGTCTACACATTTCACAGAAGAACCTTTTGCGTATGTAAGCGGATAATCCCGATATTCAGGAGAAGAAGTCGGTTTCAGAGGACCGAGCACTTTCCTTATCCTGCGCTGCGCGTCCTCAGTATCGATATCGCCGACGACAGCGACGGTAGCCTGACCGAGAGTGTACCATTTACGGTGAAAATCCTTCAACTTTTTGGGAGTCATCGAAGATATGTCCTCAGCCGTACCGAGCGGAATACCCTCGCCGTATTTGCCGTTCCCTATTTTCAGGTCATAGAATTCATCTCCGACATCATATCCTCTGAGCTCCTCCAGAATGATACCTTTCTCCCCTTCCACTTTCTTCGGATCAATCGTGATGTCAACAAGCCAGTCTTTCAATATAAGCAGGGCCTTGTCAAGATTTGCAATGTCATCGGACGGTATGGAGAACATATATATGGTCCTGTCATACCCTGTAAACGCATTTATGCTTATACCATACTGTGCACCGAGGGATTCAAGATAATCCACCAGCTCCCTTTTCGGGAAATGCCTGGTCCCTCCGAAAGCCATGTGCTCAAGAAAATGGGCCGCCCCGCGGTTGCTTTCATCCTCCAGCATCGAACCGGCCTTGAAAATCAGACGGCACTCTATCATCCTTGAAGGCGAACCGTTATGCGCGACGACATAGCTCAGCCCGTTGTCCAGCCTGTTTTCTATAATTCCGTCCTGAGGTATAATACAATCATTCCGGGACACGTTCTGCGCCCCGGAAATGACAGAAATCAATACAAGACCGACTACCGCCGGCAAAAGTCTTCTCAACATATAATCTCAAATATAGCGGAAAGATACAAAATTCTACGGATTATTTGTTCGGAGAATACGTAGCGACAACTTTTGACCAATAGTCATTGTCACCTGCAAAACAGAATGTGAATTTCAGCTCTGATGCCGATATTTCACCCTTTGCTTCCTCCCAGATACTGTCTTCATCCTCTTCTTCACCGTCTGCGATATTGGTGTAGTTGAGGTGGAAATCAGGATTTGCCGTCGCATCGTAGCTCCAGTCCTCATCCTTTACCAACACTCCGTCGGCAATGGCTTTCTTCTCCCTCTCGTATGCAGAAAAACTGAAGTCAAAAGGAACAACAAAAAGATCGGTATGATATGTTTCACCGTCAAACTCCTCATCGTATGACCTGTCGGCCACAATATCGATTGAAGTACCGTTGAGCTTCAGATTGTCAAGCGTCATGGAGAATGTTTCCTTGGATTCCTTGCTCCAGCCCAAAGTCTCCATCAGGGAAGTATATGAAACGACCACATCAGGATATTCCTCGCTATACCAGTATTCATCATTTCCCACAGTCCTGCCATAAAGGATTTTCTCCATCTTGTCCTGAATTCCCATCGGATTGGAAATCATCTTAAGGACAGGCATATCTGCTGTCGACTCCTCGGAAAGCACAATCACGGTCTTTCCAGCGATATCCTCAGCAACAGGGGCATAATCGCTGTCATACCCGTAATATCTGGCATTCACCGACACGAGTCCAAGGTATGAATGAAGGTCAATACCTGTCTTCTCCCTGTATGCAGCCACTATCTTTTCCTGCTCCTCGGTAAGTACCACGGAAGCCGCAGGATTTACAGTGAAATTGAAACCTCCCTGCAGCTTGACCCCTTCAGGAAGCACGGTGGACGGGTCCAGAACAAGGCTGTATGCCGCCGTTTCCTCCAATATCGACTTGTTGTTGGAGACTACGGTCAGCTTTCCTGTCCTTTCACCGGCCTTTATGGTCAAAGGGTTGTTGCCGAGGCTAAGAACCCCCTTGTCATCATTGACCGCAAAAACAAGAGTCAGATCCTCAGGCAAGGCAGTGGTAAGCATAACATCCACAACCATAGGTTCCGTTACAGGCTCATACATTATAGAGCTTCCCGCAGTCGAAAGGATAATATAATTGGTACCTTCATAACCGTCGTTCCCTGGTTTTTCGCAAGACGCAAGACCTGCCGCCAATACTGTCAGGGCACAGGCCCAAAGCATAAATTTTCTCATAATCATATCTGTTAAATTGTTTGGATATTTTTGTCAATATTTCATCAGTCCACAGTCTGTTTTGGCCATCCCGGATTGATATTCACGATCTTGTCATTATATCTGTATTCTGAAGCAGGTATAGGGAACAGCCACCTGTAATCATCCGGAGCCACTGATGTGGAATTCCCGGCAGAACCGTATCTGACAAGAGGTTTTCCAAGACGCTTCAGATCAAACAGGCGTATCCCTTCACCGACAAACTCCTTCTGCTTTTCCAGGAGAATGGCCAGAACCAGAGGCTCTCCGGAAAGCCCTTCATCCAGAAGCACGGCATTCCGCGCACCAAGGTACCTGTTCATCAGTGCTATCGCCTCACTTGGCCTGCCGTCACGTGCGTATGCTTCCGCGACCGTAAAGCACACGCCGGAATACCTTATCGTATTGATATATCTGACATCAGTATTTTCATAATACATCCTGTTGTATTTTCCGAGGTTTATGACTCCTTCCTGAGGTCCGGCATATTCACACCATGCCTTACGGACATCCCCTTCATCATATATTACATGGCTGTTCAAGGCAAAGTAGTCCCCTTTGTCCCTGTCATAGTTCAAACCGACATAAAATGTATTGAAGATATAAGGGGCAAACAGTCTTTCACGGCTGTCATTCCCGCTCCATAGATTGTCATAATCAGTTGAAGTCCAACGTCCCTCTGCATCTTCAAGCAAAGGCAGACCGATTCTTACAGCCTCTTTGTAGTCATGTCTGTAGAGTTCCAGCTCGGCACGCAGCGCATTTACCGCCGAGGAAGACAAATAATACACAGATGTGCCATCATTCTCTACCGATGCAGCTTCGGAAAGCAGAGCGTCTATTTCATTTACGCAGTCTTTCATTGATGAACGCGGAAGAAAATCCAGTTCAAGACGGTTCTTCAGAATTATCCCGTCCGCATCGGCATTTCCTTCAGACCAGACAGGCCCGTACAGCCTCAGAAGATCAAAATAGCAGATGGCCTTCAAAGTCTTCGCTTCGCTCCTTATCTTTTCTATCTCCAACGCTTCACTTTCGTCCTTCGGCACCACATTGTCCAGACGGGGAAGCAGCGCGTTGACATAAGCTACTGTCAGATAATATGAATTCCATACCTGTGAGGAAAGGTCATCTATAGCCTTTTCCTGCCATCTGTACAGATTTGACAGATCCGCGGCTTTGGATGCGTAGGATGTAGGAACGAAATCATCGCTCAGAATGGAAAACTCCATCTGGAAACGCGGTATTGAATTGTATGCGGACGCAAGCAGCTCCCTTGCCGTAGCGACAGTAGTTATCGCATACGGATCTGAAAACTGCGACTCCAGCTTTATGTCAAGACATCCCGGCAAAACCGCCAAGGACAATATTACATATATTATAGACTTTCTCATAGCAACTTCATTTTAATGACCTATTACATTTCCGCACGCATATCAGAATGACAGGCTGAGACTCAATGTCAGCACAGGCTGCTGCGCCCCCACAAGCGAACCGGACTCGGGGTCGGATTCCTTGTATCTTGTAACCGTAAACAGGTTGGAGGCCTGGAATGCGACATTTCCGTATTTGAAGAAATTACCAAGCTTCTGCATCAGATGCTGTGAAAACCTGTAGCGTACAGACAGCATGGACAGCCTGAGGTAGTCGCTGCTTCCTATGGACCGGCTGTTTGGATAGAGAGTCAGATTTTCAATCGCAGCGGAAGAATAGAACGGAGTATGATATATCTTGTTCTGGTCACCTTTCTCAAACCACATATTCTGGACCTGTCCGCGCACTGCATTCTTGTTGGCGTCATCATTGTCCCTCACATACGCATATCCGTATGCCTTGACTCCCCCGAGCACATAATAGAAATCAGCGTCAAACTCAAAATTCTTATATGTAAAGCTCAGATTGAACGTACCGCTGAACGGAGGCACAGAATGTCCGAGAGCTACCATATCCTCCCTTTTCAATGTCCCTGTCGCAGGTATTTCACTCCCGTCGGCACCTTTGAACACCGGAAGTCCAGTCATCGGGTCAAGCCCCAAAGACACAGGTCCATAAAGTACGTCATACGCCTTCCCGACCTCAAAATCAGGTATTTTGGAATATTCACTCGTATAAAGGCGGTCTCCGTCATACAGGTCGATGACCTTGTTGCGGTTATATGCCAAAGAGAACCTCAGGTTCAATCTGCAGTCTTCCGTATTCACTATCCTGGCCGATATGGCAGTCTCTATACCGGAATTGCTGAGGATTCCTATATTGCGCCTCATAGTCATAAAGCCGTTGGAAGAAGGGATAGGAACATCCAGAAGGGCGTCCTCCGTCACCCTGTTGTAGTATCCGACATCCAATGAAACCCTGTTCCACAATCCCAGTGAAATTCCCGCCTCGGCGGATACGGTCTGCTCCGGTTTCATCCGGTCATTGTACAAGGCCATCAGCTCCAGCAGCCTGCGGTCCCCATAGCTGTCTTCAAGATACTGGAAGGTAGCGACCGCAAGAGCAGGAGAAACCCCTGCCAGGCTTGCCGTGCGTCCGTATGAAGCCTTAAGTCTGAGCGCGGATATCGGCTCCCAGTCCTTGAAATACGACTTTATGCTCCATCCGGCACCTACAGCCCAGGCTGCATTCCACCTTTTGTCCTTGGGAAGTATCGAAGAGGCGTCCGCCTTGTATGTTCCGAATATATCGTATGTATCGTCAAAACAATAACCGGCAAGGACACCGACACCGACCTGAGCGGTCTTCTCCTTAAGATTCGATGTGCTTACCTTACGGTTGCCTTCTATCGACTGGTTGATTGCTGAAGCCGTATTGAGCAGGCCGACACCATATCCGGTAATCGACATATTGTCCGTAGCGTCCCAATAATAGTCCGTATTGGCACCGAGGGTGACGTCGTGTTTTCCGAAAGTCCTGTTCCAGTTGACACGCACATTCGTCGTCACGTTGGTAAGAGTATTCTTTGCACGCGAAAGTTTTCCGCGTTCTATCTCGGGAGCACCGCTCCTCTGCTCCTCCCAGGCAGTGGAAGGAGTGAAATCCTGCGACTCGGAAAGCACCATATCAAGTCCGACGACTCCGGCTACCGTAAGCCCTGTGACAGGTTCCCAGTTCAGGCTTCCAGTCGCACCGAATCTCTTTTCGGAAGAAGTCCTCTCAAACTGATAGAAAAGATCATCATAAGTACGGTTGGGATAAGACCACAGTTCACCGCTGTCCGGACTTTCATAAGGGTTCAGGTCATATACCAATGTCGTAGGAGAATAGCTTGAACTGTTGGGGCTGTTTGCCTTTGAATATCCTCCGTTGACGCTCAGCGACACATATCCTTTCTTGCCAAGGGCCTGGTCAAGACTTATCCTTCCAGTAAACCGGCTGACATCATTTCCAGGAATCTGGCCTCCCTGATAGCTGTAGTTGGCGGAGGCATAATAGGAAGTCTTGCTGTTTCCTCCCCTTACGCTGAGGTTGTGCCTCTGATAGAAATCATTACGGAGCAATTCCTTGAACCAGTCCGTATTCGTTTTTCTCAACTCGTCCAGCTTCGCCTTGCCGTCAGCTATCATTCGCTCCAGGTCAGGAGAATTGGCATAATACCTCTTATAATAGTCCTCACTGTAGAAATATCCCGGAGCATTTACATTCTGGAGCCTGCGCTCAAGTTCAAGCTTCTCATCAGTATCCATCATAAGCACGCCACGGCGTCCGCGCAAAGTAACTCCTCCGTTGAAGCTGTATGTGACCATAGTCTCACCGTTGGTACCTCGTACGGAAGTGATCTCGATTACTCCATTGGCCGCTTTAGTACCATACAGGGCGCAGGCTACGGCATCCTTGAGAATCTTTATGTCCGCGATGTCAAGAGGGTTGAGAGTCATGAATGCGTCTGAAGAAATCACCTGTCCGTCAAGAACGTACAAAGGTTCATTAGCTGCATCCCCCTCCCGGAACGAAGAATTGCCCCTGACACGGATTTCAGGTTTGGATCCAAGGTCTCCCCTGTTGGTCACGACAAGTCCGGGAGCTGCTCCTTGAAGAGCCACGGACATATCAACGACAGGCTTGTCCTGAAGCCTTTTCACGTCCACCGTACTTATGACGCCCGATTTGGAGCGGATATCCACGTCATTGATGTTCTGCTTGCCCATCACGATGGCACCCTCCATCATATTCGAATCGTCTTCAAGAATAATATCAATCTCCTTCTGCCCTGTATAGGCCACAGTATAAGGTTTCATACCGAGAAAAGAAGCCTCGATGAAAATCTCCTTGATATCCGGAAGCACAAGAAAATAATAACCGTTCACATCGGCGGACGTACCGTTCTTTATATCACCCCTGACATAGACATTGGCACCGGCAAGCGGTTCTCCATTGCTGTCAGTAACACGTCCTGCGACCACCGGCCGGCCGGAATCCTGGGCACAGACCGGCACATTTGCCCAAAAGCACACGAATACCGCAATCAGCGGCAATAATTTCTTCATCGATCAAATCGTTTTATATTACAACAAAGTCAAAGCGCATCAGCCAAGATTCTCTCCAGACCTGGCATATCGGGGGAACACACTCTAACCTGACAAACAACGCAACTGCCCGAATCCGGACAGTTGCGAGCACTAAGTTATGATTAATTATTTATTTGTCCAATTTTTCGGGAAAAATATGGCTTTATTTCAGATTTCTCAACAGCCATGCGGCTGCGTATGAGCAGCTGGCCTTAAGGGACAGCCCCATAGCTTCAGCGTATGAATATGCGGCTTCAACCAATTCTCCCGCGATACCGCGCCCTCCTATTTCCTTAGGCACAAACGTATGGATGACATCGAATGCCCCATTATGTACAGTATATTCAACGTATGCGTCAAAACCGTCTTCTGTCACGGTAAAAAGCCGTTTTTCCGGCTGATGAATGATATCTCTTGTCATAATCCCTATTTTTTGAATGTTTCATAAACGTATGACACTCCACCGCAAAGGACCATCGTGACGGCCTGCGACTCGTGGGAAAGTGTCGCGAATATGATACCTGATTCAAACGGGATGCCATATATTGTGGACAAAGCGAGAGACACTATAAAATGGAAGGCGCCGAAACCTCCGGGCACAGGGACAAGCCATCCCAGGCTCCCTGCTACCATAAGAAAAAGCGCGTCTACCGCATTCAGTCCGTCAAGCTCAGGCAAGGCGCACATAGTAGATATGCTCATCAGCCAATACAGCCCCCATATAGCCAGCGTGTACGCAAAGAATTTCCATTTTTCCTTCATCTTCAGACAGCTGCCGAACCCATAGAGCAGTCCACGGAAGACACCGTATATCTTTGCGGCGACAGCATTCCTGTCCCTGAACGAGGCAACCGCCCATACGCACGCACCGGCCGTTGCCGCGACAGCCGCAACAATCCACCACAGGCTGAAGGAAAGATTATCGGAAACCGGCGTCCACATCCTGTCGACGAAGAACGCCCCGAACTTCTCCCACCTGAAAAGAAGAAGAGTGACAAGCACCGCAAGCATGGACAGCATATCCCAGCCCCTCTCAAGCACCACAGTCCCGAGCACCTTGTCGTATGATGCAGAATTGTCACGGGAGTTTTTCGACACGATTCCGCACCTGACGAATTCACCTATCCTTGGAAACACGAAATTGGCTATATATCCTATATTGACCGCATTGAATGTCGTAAGACGTCTTACATCCGCGTCTATCGGCAGCAGCAGCCCTCTCCACCGCAGTCCACGGAACCAGAATGCCGCAATGCCGGCAGCCATAGATACCAGTATGAACTCCCATCTGCACGCCCGCAGACCTGCAAGGAAATCGGACCATTTGACACCCCTGAACGAAAAAAACAGCAGTATGCAGGCCAGAGCCAGCGAAACCGTGTACCACAAAATCTTTTTTACCTTCTCTTTCATCGCTGCAAATTTATATTTTTTTTGCAAATTGCAGGCGCGCTCCACAGACCGTGCTGTAATATCGCGAATTCTGATTATCTTTGCCCGCATCGTTCCGATACCATCGGAAAATTATCCGTACATTTTAACTGATTTATCTTTGTATGAAATCTATATTAGGAATGGGGAACGCGCTGACGGACATTCTTGCGGTTCTTCCTGACGACAGTCTGCTCAAGGAATTCCATCTGCCGCGCGGCAGTATGCAGCACGTTGATATGGAAACAGGAGACAAGATCTGGCAGACTCTCAAGCAGATGGGCGTACAATATGTAGCCGGAGGCTCCGCAGCCAACACTATCACAGGCACGGCCATTTTCGGTATGGAATCCGGTTTCATCGGCAAAGTGGGAGATGATGAGCTCGGACACCTGTTCAGAAGCGACCAGGAGCAATACGGCATACAGTCCAACCTTATGAAAGGCGTAAATTCGTCAGGACGTGCGATGGTGTTCATCACGGCCCCTAATGCAGAAAGGACATTTGCAGTCTATCTCGGTGCGGCTCTCGAGCTTGTTCCTGAAGATCTCAAGCCTGAGCATTTCAAAGGATATGACTATTTTCATATCGAAGGGTATCTTGTGCAGAACCAGCAGCTTATACGCCGTGCAGTCGAAATGGCGAAGGATGCCGGATGCATCATTTCAATCGATATGGCATCCTACAATGTCGTCGAATCCAACGATGCATTCCTTCACGACATCGTGGACAAATATGTGGATATAGTATTCGCGAACGAGACTGAAGCAAAGGCATTTACCAAGATGGAACCGCGCGAGGCGCTTGATGAACTGGCCAGGCATTGCGAGATAGCCGTGGTAAAGGTCGGAAAGGACGGTTCCATGCTGAAAAGCGGTGACGAATACCACTATATCCCGGCCTGGCCGGCTGCCACAATCGATGCAACGGGAGCAGGAGACACATACGCCGCAGGATTCCTATACGCTCACTCTTTGGGAATGCCGCTGAAAGTATGCGGCGAGATCGGGTCCATAATAGCGGCCAAAGTAGTCGAGGTCATAGGTACGAAAATTGATATACCGCGCTGGAAGTCGGCGAAAGCTGAGATCAGAGAACTTATAGCAGCTAATACAAAAAAATAGAGAATGTGCAGGAATTTTTTCAGACGGAAAAGACTAAAGAAGGACTCATTCAAGGACAGGACAGGCTTTGTCGCCCTGAAGGATATCCATACTGTCGCGGCCGTGATGGACGCCGGTATTCCCGAATTTGAAAAATGCAGGAAAAATCTGGAAAAATTCTGCCGTGACCACAATATCTCCCTCACACTGCTGTACGTTGATATGCGCAAATTCAAGAAAGACGTACAGATGGTGACAGAGCTTCAGGAGACGGTCATAAGGAAAGACCTCAACTGGACAGGGCGTCCGGACGCATCCAAGACATCCGCCGTCCTTTCAAAGACGTACGATCTGTATATCTGTCTGGTGGACAGTGATTCATATTGCATAGAATATATATCCAAGTGCGCAAGGGCAAGGTTCAAGATAGGATGGAAAGCTTTCAAAGGCGATCCGTATGACTTCGTTGTCAGCTCGTCTTCTGACGGCAGCAGCCGTGCTGACACAGTCAACGACATATTCGGCACAATCAAAGAATTTCTCACAAAAATAGGATGAAAAATTACACCAAGTACCTTATGGTCACCGTCAAAGGAGCCTGTATGGGAGCCGCAGACGTAATCCCCGGAGTGTCCGGAGGGACAATCGCATTTATGACAGGCATCTATGAGGAGCTTATCGGATCGATCAATGCGATAGACACATACGCTGTAAAGATGCTTTTTACAGGCAGACTGAAAGCTTTCTGGAAACATATAAACGGGAATTTCCTTGTATGCGTATTTGCCGGAATCCTGCTGAGCGTACTGTCTCTCGCGAAACTTATGCAGTTCCTGCTGTCAACATATCCTATCCAGACCTGGGCTTTCTTTTTCGGGCTTATCGTAGCCTCTTCAATCTTTATCCTGCGCGGAGTAAAGGACTGGAATTTCAAAGATGTCATCTTCCTTGCGGCAGGTACGGTGCTCGGGATTGTCGTCTGCACACTTTCGCCGACACAGACTCCGGACGGACTTTGGTTCATATTCCTCAGCGGATCCATTGCAATATGCGCAATGATACTTCCGGGAATATCAGGGAGCTTCATCCTCCTGATCCTCGGGAAGTATGAATACATAATGAATGCGATTGTGGATATGGACATCGCTGTGCTTGCCGTCTTCGCGACAGGAGCGGCAGCAGGAATACTTGCGTTTTCAAAATTCCTGCATTGGCTGCTCGCACGGTATCACAGGCAGACTCTTGTCGTATTGGCCGGATTCATAATCGGTTCACTGGTGAAAGTCTGGCCGTGGAGCAATATGGAAGCTATCGTGCGCTCACAGTTTTCAATTCCTGAGGGAATGCCCGGAACGGATGTAATCAGTGAAGCTATGGCCGAATATACCGGACTCATAGACTATCACATTGCCGGAGCAATATGCTTCGCCATAATCGGATTCGCTCTTGTCACCGGAATAGAAATGGCCGGAAAAGCCCTGAAAAGCAGATGATTCCGGATAGTCATAGAAAAAAATGAAAAATTTTTCACTCTAACAAATCGACATTATATATACCTGACAATCAACAATTACGAATAAAAACATTCTGATTTCATATTTTCCATCCGACAAATCTCGCAAGCAGTTATAATTTATAAGTAAAACCGTCAAATCAGGCATTTGGAATTTATATTGCCACTTACTACTTTTGATGGACATTACTTTATTATAAAACGACTAAACCCGATTTGCATGGAAAAACTATCTAAATTCTTCCTCGCATTCGTCTGTGCATCACTCTATTGCTTCACCGCGGCCGGGGGGGGGGAATTTTCCTCAAAATGATGACAGCAGAGTAATTTCCGGAACAGTAACCGGAAAATCCACAAAAGAGCCTCTTGCAGGCGTTTCTATCTTTATTGAAGGCACGGCCTTCTTCACGACATCGGACATTGACGGCAGATACAGCCTTTCCTTCGTCCCTTCCAAGGATACGAAAATAAATTTCTATTTTATGGGGATGGAAATGGAAACCGTTGCCTATACAGGGCAGAAGACCATCAATGTCGCAATGACTGAAAAGAATGAAAGCCTTGATGATGTAGTCGTCACCGGTTATGCCAAAATACGCAAAGAAGGATTTACCGGAAATGTGACACGAATCACAAAGGATGAGCTGGAAAAAGTATCCCAGAAAGATGTAATAGGAGCCATCCAGGTATTTGACCCGTCATTCCGCATCTCAGAAAACATACAGATGGGATCAAACCCCAATGCCCTGCCTGAGTTTTATATGCGCGGTCAGACTGCCGTGAATATGGAATTCAGCAGTACAGCTGACATATCACGCCAGAATCTCACCAGCAACAACAATCTTCCGATCTTCATATTGGACGGCTTTGAGGTGTCTGTGGAAAAGATCTATGATATGGATCCCCAGAGGATACATTCGCTTACACTTCTGAAGGACGCAGCGGCCACAGCAATGTACGGTTCAAGAGCGGCAAACGGCGTGGTCGTAATAGAGTCACGTGCTCCGCAGCCGGGAAAGCTCAGAGTTTCCTATAATTTCACAGCGACACTTGAGACTCCGGACCTTTCCGGATACAATCTTATGAATGCGCGTGAAAAAGTCCTGGCGGAAAAAGCGGCGGGATACTATAATCTGGACAAAGACCCGGCTTCCAGCAATGTAGAGCCCATCTACGACTATCTGCAATATATCCAGAAACAGAACAACGTGAACAGAGGGGTGAATACGGACTGGATGGCCAAAGCCGTAAGAAACTCTTTCCATCACAAGCACAGCCTGTACATAGACGGAGGAGAAAAGGACATAAGATGGGGTGTGGAACTGAAATATGACGGGAACGACGGAGTCATGAAAAGTTCCGACAGGCAGACATACGGTGCCGGCATAACTCTGGACTACCGTATCGGAAAGTTCCAGATTCTCAACAGGACAGACTTCGATGCAATGGGGGCGAACGATCTTCCATATCAGGACTTTTCAAGCTATGTGCACCAGCAGCCATACGATGTACTGACAGACCCTGTGACAGGGAAATATGTCAGGTCTCTGCCAAGCTGGGGAAACGCGAGGACAGCACCTATGAATCCCCTTTATGAAGCTGAATATATGAAGTCGTTCGACAAAAGCAAATACAATGACTTCAGTAACAAGCTTTCACTCAATTTCTTTGCGACAAAGGACATCACTCTGAAAGTGCAGTTCTCCATAGACAAGAAATTTACGGAAAACAACCGTTTCATCGATCCGGCTTCAGCCAATTTCATCAATGAGACAAGACCCGATTATCTCGGATCCCTCACGACGGACAAAGGAGAATCATTCTCATATACTCTCAATGCTCTGTTCATGTACAACAAGAGCATCAAAAAGAACTATATCAATGTTACAGCAGGAGCCGAACTTCTCGAGTCAAAAATTGAAAGCGTCATAACCAGCTATACGGGATTTCCAAGCGGGAGTCTCCATTCCATCAACAACGCGATGAGAATCGAGAACAAGCCAGTAAAATCAAGCAATCATACACGTATGGCAAGTTTCATCGTAATGGCCAATTATTCATACGATGACATATATCTTCTTGACGCATCGTTAAGGCTCGACGGTTCATCCGAATTCGGAGCCGACAAGAAAACCGCTCCATTCTGGGCAGCGGGGGCAGGAATCAACATACACAGATATTCATTCCTCAGGGACAATCCTGTAATCAGCACATTGAAGCTCCGTGCGACATACGGCCAGGTCGGAAAGGTGAACTTCCCCGTATATGCCGCCAAATCAAGCTATGTATCGACATCCGTACAGAACTGGTATCTGACAGGTATGGGAAATATGCTCCAATATCTTGGAAACGATGAGCTTACCTGGGAAAAGACCAATTCCATAGACGCGGGAATGGACCTGGGACTGTTTGAGGACAGGCTGATGATAAAGGCGACCTACTACAACAAGAGGACAAACGGAATGATAACTTCAGTATCACTGCCTACCTCATCCGGATTCTCGAGCTATATGGCCAATATGGGAAAAGTGGAAAACAAAGGTTTTGAAATAGACCTGAGATACAACATAATACGCGACAAAGACTGGGATCTTACGGCTTTTGCGAATCTTGCACACAACAAGAACAGAATCCTGGAAATATCGGAAGCCTTGAGAAACTACAACAATATGGTCGACCAGCAATATGCCGGATATAACAAAAACGAAGGCAGCATGAAAGACTCAAAATATGCCAGGACATACAAAAAGTTTGTAGAAGGAGGTTCAACGACATCAATTTTCGCAATGAAGTCGCTCGGAATAAACCCGGCAAACGGAAAGGAGCTTTATCTCCGTCCGGACGGTACCGTAACATACGAATGGAACGCCGCAGACCAGATGATTGTCGGAAATACGGAACCGAAGGCACAAGGTTCATTCGGATTCAACCTCCGCTGGAAGAATTTTTCATTGTTCACATCATTTCTCTACAGATGGGGAGGCCAGCAATACAACCAGACTCTGGTCAATTATGTTGAAAACGTAAATATGATGAAGACAAATGCCGACAAGCGAGTAGGAATGCTGCGCTGGCAGAAGGCGGGAGACCTGTCCCCTCTTAAGGACATATCAGAATCCGCATACATAACAAGACCGACATCACGCTTCGTGCAGAACGACAATACATTGCAGTTCAACTCCATATCTCTGAGCTATGATTTCGACCAGAAACTCATACGCAAAGCACATATTGGAATGCTCAGGCTGACGGCAAGTATGGAAGACATAGGATACTGGAGTTCAATACGACGCGAAAGAGGTACCTCCTATCCGTATTCCCACCTGTTCAACTTCACGTTGAATGTGACATTCTAATGCAAGGATATCCAATACCTTATCAAACATAGAAATATCATGAAATATCTCAAATATATATTTTTGGCATCATCCGTATTTATTGTGTCCTGCAGCAAATGGCTTGACATCATACCGGAAGATACCACTACGGAGAAGCAGCTTTTTGCCGACTTCGGCGGTTATCATTCAGCGATAAACGGCCTGTATCAGACACTGTCAAGTTCAAATCTGTACGGAGAGAACCTTACATGGGGATATGTCAGCGCGCTGTCCCAGTACTACGACAGTTCAAACTCCTCGAACACGATGAGATTCTCGTATACGGAAAAATACGACTACGCCTCAAATGAGGTCAAGGCATTCGGAGAACAGATATGGTCTACCGGATACAATGTCATCGCGAACTGCAACAATCTGCTCCAGCATCTGGCTGTTGCCGACCCGACAATCTTCCCCTATTACGAGACAGGAGAAATGGATATAATAAAAGGTGAGGCACTTGCAATACGCGCTCTTGTGCATTTTGACATACTTCGCCTTTTTGCACAGGCTCCGGCAGTGTCACCTGATGCTCCTGCCATTCCTTACTCCACATCATATCCGGAACTGTTTCCCAAAAGGCATACGGTATCACAGGTATTGACAAACGTGATTGCCGACCTCAAGGAAGCGGCAGAACTGATGGCACCGATAGATTCGCTGGGCGGTAATCTCTCAAAAATGATGTACAATGCAGCAAACAGATATATGGTAAGCAACTCCGGACAGGGATTCTTCTTTACCGCAAGAGGTGCAAGAATGAATTTCGTCAGCATCAAATCACTGCTTGCAAGGGTATATGCCTATTCAGGAGATATGGAGAAAGCCTATGAGCATGCGGCATCGGTTCTGGAGGACTTCTATGACAAGAACGGAAGCAAATGGTATATGTACACCGGTTTCGGATCTTCAACGACATCTGAAGCATTCATTCCGCACAAGATGATAGACGAGCTTGTCATCTCATTCTACAATGAGAACCTGCTGAATGATTATACAGATTCAGGAGCAATGGGCAGCAACCCGTCCAGCAACCCATACAAGCTGAAAAACATAGGCAATATCTTCAATGACAGCGATGACTACAGGCAGACAAAGCTTATCACGGCTCTCGGGGCATCGGACAAATGCTCAATAAAATACAGGGAACGTTCAGGAAATTCATCAAAAGTGGAAAATTATCTGCTTCCCGTAATGCGCATATCCGAACTGCATCTGATCGCCGCCGAATATCTCCTGTCAGAGAACAGGATATCGGAAGCCGTCAATATCCTCAACGAGCTCCGCATCTCAAGAGGGTGCATAATAAGGGTTCTGGATGAAGGTGCTTCTGTCGGAGACCTCAACAATGAGATAGAAAAAGAATACTGGAGAGAGAACATAGCTGAAGGACAGTATTTCTTCTTCTGCAAACGGAAGAATCTCCCTACCATAAACAACAACGGAGTCCATATACCTATGGAAGGCAGATATACTATGCTGATTCCTGACAGTGAAACATCATTAAACTAATCGGAGACTATGACAACATACAGAATATTTATTGCCCTGCTCATACTGTCCGCAGGCATAGCGGTACAAAGCTGCAAAGAACTCGAGATTCCAACCTTTGACACCGGCAGCCATTACATTCATTTCAAAGACGCATCCGACAAGGAGACAAGATTCTCATTCGCGACACATCCCGGAACTGAGGAGTACACGATAAAGATACCTGTGACCCTGATAGGAATGGCCCTGGAAGAAGACACCCCATACAGCATAAGTGTAGTAAAAGACGGGGAAATGGCGACAACGGCTTCTGAAGGAATCTTTTCAATCACAGATCCCGTATTCGCAAAAAACGTATATGAAGATTCCCTTAAAGTGGTTGTCTTCAACAGCCCGGAACTGTCAGAAGAAAAACGTATCACCCTGAAAATCGAAGACAACGGAAGATTTTCGCAGGGCCCTCAGGACTACATTACCAAAGTCATATACATATCTGATATCATATCACAGCCGGAATGGTGGAATGATGAATTTTCTGCAACATTCCTCGGGCCTTACTCCGACATCAAATATGAGCATTTCATAATCGCCACAGGAGTATCGGACCTTTCAGACATGAGCATCGGAGAAATATCTTCCTATGTAAGGGCGTTTGTATATTATCTGAGAGAACTGGACGCCAAAGGCACCCCTCTCTACGAAAAGGACGGAAAGACAAAGGTGCTGGCCTCCATAACATTTACAAATGTATAATCATCTGGCTTGATCTGCACAAAAAAAGACTTCAATATGAAAAATATATTTAAAGCCGTGATCCTGTCAATTGTTCTTCTTGCGTCAGGATGCATAAAAGACAACGGAAACTATGACTATACTACGGATTCGCAGTCAATCACCATTTCCCCGAATATGATGAAAAATCCGGTTTCCCCTACTTTGCTGGCATTCGTGTTCAAGCAGGGGGAAGAAATAAAGATAGACCTGGAATATACGATCAATGACCCGTCGCTTGCAGAAACGGAAATTGCATACCAATGGATTCTCGGAGGGGAAACCGTATGCACAGAAAAGACACTCTCATTGAGACCTATGCCCGCCGGGAAATATTACGGAGTGGTAAATGCAATAGATACAAGGTTTGACCAGGTATACGCCAGGGAATTCAATTTTCAGGTAGACCCTTCATATACATCCGGAATCGTCATATTGTCAGACAACGGCACCAATGCACAATTGGGATATCTGTACAAGGATACGAAGACAGGAGAGTTCGGCTTTTCCGCCGACATCTACGGAAGTTCAAACAACGGGGCCACCCTGGCTTCCGGAGCGGGTCCTCTGGTATATCATCCTTATAGCGACGGCATAGAATACGCATTGACAATTGTCCAGGGCGGAGAAGACGGCCCTATAGACCTGAATGCCCACGATATGCTCCCTTATGCAAAAATAAAGGACACTTTCATCGGGAATACCCCGTCATCGTCTTTCAAGGATATCATCTACAAGGAAAATACCCTTGCCGCATACGCTCTGACAGATGACGGACACATATATATGAGGGATGAAATAAGCTACAATGGAGCCATAGTACCGCAGGCAGGACGCTTCTCCGCTCCATACGTGGCTGAAGAAGGATGCCGGATCCAGCACATCATCAACAACTCCCTTCTGTCATCAATGTTCACAAGCGTAAGAGAGGTCTTGGGGTATGACAGCCTCAACCACAGATGCTTCTATATAGACGAATGCGTAGTACATCCGTTCACAAGCGCAATATATACAAATGCCAATGAGCCGTTCCTGCCTGGAGACCCAGGATATGACGGGAACGGTCCCGTTGAAGGCATTGCATTCCCGGGTCCGGAAAACCTTGAAGGATATGAGGTCAAGAAGATGATAGCCTGCGGCTACGATGTATCAGCCTGGCTGCTGGGATCGGACCCCTTTACAGTCGTCGCGATGATTCTTCAGGACGGAAGCGGGAAGAACTATCTTCTTGCATACGATTTCTATTATGTGTACCAATCCGTTGACGTAGACCTCAGAATGTTCTGCGAGTGGCCGGTGGAGATCAATCCGGATACCATAGTGATGCCCGACAATATGGGAGCTGATGAAACATTCTTCTTTACTGACAAGGACAACAGGAACATCTATCATTACAATCTGAATTACGGCAGCGTAAAGAAGGTATATACTTCCGATGAAACAATAACCGCAATACGCAGAGGAGAAATCGGCAACGCGATGGGTTTCTACGGGGATCCAGGAATATATGCGAACGTATTTGTAGTCGGGACGGAAAGCGGAAAGATCACAGTATTGAATATGGATGCCACAGCCATTGCCACAGGCAGTCCTGAAGTGCTTTTTGAGACAAGAGCCGAAGGGAAGATTACCGCGATGGAATATATGTCGAACGATATGGTAAGCTACTAATCATATATGATGAAAAAAATATTTATTCTACTTCTTTGTGCAGGTATAGTTTCAGCCTTACCTGCACAAGATGTTTCCGCCAAGGGCAGAAACAGGAAAAACAAGACAGAACAGTCCGATACCGTAAAGAAAAAGGACACTGACTATGACAAGCTGATGAAGGAAAAACCTCTGACAAGCAAAGGATTCATAACCCTTCACCAGTCCAAAGCCAAATTATACTTAGAAGTTCCGCAGAAAATGCTGGGACGGGATATGCTGCTCGGCTCGATCGTAAGCGAAATTTCAAACAACTACAACGCTACGGCGGGAACACAGCCGTTCGACCCTATGCATATCAGGTTTGAGAAACTTGGAGACAGGATCAATATAGTCAAAATAGTAAAAGACTATATAACCGACTCCGAAAATCCTGCAATGGAAGAAAACATAGACAGGAACTCTTCCGGAACCATAATCAAAAGTTTCAAGATACATTCCTACAACACGGACAGCACAGCCGTAGTCTTCGATGCGACCGACTTCTTTGTAGGAGACCAGAAGACAATGAGCCCTTTCAGTCCTTACGGGCTGTACACAATGTACGGAGCGAAAGGGACTCCTGTTTTCCAGAGCGACAAATCATTTCTTGACGAATGCAAGGCCTTTGAACACAACATTTCAATAAAAAGCTACCTTACATACAAATACTCGCTTTCGGCCGGAACAAGGACAATCGTGGACGACGAACTGCTCACTGCACGTATGACACGCTCTCTCATTCTGCTCGATTCCATTCCATACAGGCCGAGAAGAGTGGACAGCCGTATGGCAATGTTCCCTACGGGCAAGATAAGGTTCAGCGAAAAAAAGCAGGGTTCGGAAATAATATATTACGTCAACAGATGGAAGCTGGAGCCGTCGGATCCGGAAGCGTTCAGCAGAGGAGAACAGACAGAACCTGTAAAGCCTATAATATTCTATATCGACCCTGCCTTCCCTTCTGAATGGAAGGAGGCAATATATGCAGCCGTGAACATGTGGCAGGAGCCATTTGAAAAGATAGGCTTCAAAAATGCCATAATGGCACTGGACTACCCGGAGGATGATCCGGCATTCGATCCGGACAACATACACTATTCCTGCATCAGATACAATCCTCTCGGATTCGAAAATGCAATGGGACCTTCCTGGACAGACCCGCGTACCGGAGAGATAATAAATGCTTCCGTGTATGTATATCACGACGTGATCAAGCTGGTAAACAACTGGAGATATATCCAGACTGCACAGACAGACGAATCAGTAAGAAGCGGCAAACTTCCGAAAGACGTGATGGATGATGCCATAAGATATGTGATAGGACACGAAGTGGGCCATTGCCTCGGACTTATGCACAATATGAGCGCGTCGGCCGTCATTCCTGTAGATTCACTGCGGTCTCCTTCGTTCACGCAGAAATACGGTACAACTACTTCAATTATGGACTATGCCCGGTTCAATTATGTAGCCCAGCCGGGAGACAAGGAGAGAGGCGTAAAGCTCACCCCTCCGAAATTCGGCCTTTATGACTATTTTTCAATTAAATGGGCATACACTCCTCTGGCAGAGAATCTCTCCGTAGACGAAGAATATGAAATAACGTCAAAATGGCTTACGGACGCGGCCGCGGATCCGGTATACCGCTATGGGAAACAGCAGTTTTCTTCAACCATCGACCCGAGAAGCCAGAGCGAGGACCTCGGTGACAATGCCATGAAAGCCGGTGAATACGGCATAAGCAACCTCAAATATATCCTTTCAAACCTCAATTCATGGGTCAAGGACGATTTTGACTACCAATACAGAAAGGACATCTACACAGGCATCATATACCAGTATATAAATTATATTTCACATGTCTTTGCCAATGTCGGGGGCATATACCTTCAGGAAAAGATAGAGGGTGATCCAGTCAAGGCATACAGCTGTGTACCTAAGGAAATACAGAAAGAGGCATTTGATTTCCTTTGCACGCAGATCAAACAGCTTGACTGGATGGACAACAAGGAGCTGCTGAAGAACATCCCGTTCATCGGTTCTCCGAAAACAGCTGTTGAAAACGCTCTGATTCCGGCCATAATCGGCTCCCCGTTCAAGGTGGCTCAGCCTTCTATGATGGGCGACGCGGACAAGGTATATACAACCGAGGAATGCCTCAGGGACGTATATGATTTCGTATGGAAGCCGACTGTTCAGGGGAAAAAGCTGACCGAGCTTGAAATGAAGCTCCAAAGGGAATTCCTGTCATCGGTCTGCGGAGGGGCAGGATTGAGATATGAAGGTGCAGGAGCGGAGCCGGTCTCACTCGCAGGCACTCATATCGAAATGCCTGATTTCGTCAGCGGATATGCCCGCAAGATGAACAGCCTGTGCTACAAGGAATCCTGCCCTCATTGCGGCAGCTCCCCTGTAGCAGGATATGAACCGCCGCATTATCAGTTCATCAACCCGCCAATGGTAAGCCACGAATGCTATCCGTATATATTGAAGGTGCAGAAACTCATAAAAAGCAGAATCTCATCATCATCCGGAGAACAGAAAGCCCACTATGAGCTTATTTTGCGGAACATTGAAAAACCCTAAAATAGACAGGATATGAAGCAGAAAAGAATTATATGTATTTTCCTGTCTCTTGTATTGGCTGCCGCAGTCTGCATCAACAATGAAGCTGCCGCAAAGTCAAGGAAGAAAAGCGGCAAAGAAGCCAGGAAAACAGAAATCCCGGAAGAGACGGCATATCAGAAGCTTTTCAAAGGCAAAAAATATTCTACGGAAAAAGGACTGTTTACGGTACACTTCACCGAGGACAGGGACATAATATTCGAGATGCCCAAAAATCTCCTTGGAAAAGATATGATCGTAACATCCACAGTGGAATCATCGTCCGACGGAGGCAATGCAATAGCAGGATATACTTCACCGAAGCTGCTGCATATAAGATTCATCGCCACGGATTCACTGGTACTTCTCACCAAAGTTTCACCGAAGAAATTCCTGACGGAAGCGGAAAATGTAAGGAAAGCGGTCGACGGGAACAATATAGGTGCTGTAATGATGAGTTTTCCGATAGAAACACTAAGCCCGGACAGCACCTGCATCGTATTCAAGGCTACTGAATTTTTCAAAACACAATACAACGAGCTTGATCCCGTTGATCCATTCGGAGGAAATTCCTTCGGAGGACTGTTGAGCACGAAGCTGTCTGCCGAAACACAGACAAGTATGCTTACCGGCGCAAAAGCGTTTCCGGACAATGTTTCCGTCTATGGTATCACAGGATATTCATGCTCGCAATCATTCGCGGGTATGTCATCAAGCGATGATGACAAAATAAGCGTAGCTTCCAAAAGAAGCATAGTCCTGCTTCCCGAACGGACGATGAAAGCACGGTATTCCGATCCGAGAATAGGTGTAAGGAGCACATTCTTCACAAAATTCTCAGGAGAGGAACAGGGCTCATCAAGGACCGGATATGCCTGCAGATGGAATCTTGACGAAGACAAAGAAATAACATTCTACGTAGACACGCTGTTCCCAGCCCAGATGGCAAAGGCAATTTCAGACGGCATCGAAATATGGAATGATGCGTTTGCAGCCGCAGGAATGGGCAAAAGGATAAAAGCCAGGCCTTATCCCAAAGACAGTACATTCAATTCGGATGACTTCCACAACTCCTGTGTGAAATATGACATATCGACAAGCAATACCGTCAGAGAGCATTCATTTACTGACCCGAGAAGCGGAGAAATCCTGAAGGCGGATATATATGTACCGTTTGACATACTGAAGGACATACACGCGCAGATGATAATGGAAATCGGTGCAGCGGACAAATCCCTCAAAACCGGAAGGCATGATATACCCGTAGTATATGAAGGACTTCAATCTATCGTCTCAAGGAATGTTGCATCCTGTCTCGGACTCGAACCGAATCTGGCGGCATCGTATGCTGTGCCGGTAGATTCCTTAAGGTCACCGTCATTCACATCCTCCAACGGGCTGGCCGCATCAATAACGGATGTGGTACCATATAATTTCATAGCCAAAGAAGGTGACAAGGAAAAAGGCGTAAGACTTGTGAATTCCGTATTGGGGCCTTATGACAAATATGCCATCAGGTGGCTGTACGGAAACATAGACGGTGCATCTTCTCCGGAAGAGGAACTGCCTTTCCTTGACAGGATGATAAAGGACAGCAGAAAAGATCCGTATTGCCTTTACATCAGATACCAGCCGAACCTGCGCAAGGATCCGAGAGTCCAAAGTTCGGATCTCGGCAATGACCATATCAGGGCCGCGGAAGCCATGAAAGAGAATTTCTCCTCCGTAATAGAGGAACTCGGGAACTGGCTTCCTCAGGCAGACCCGACTTACACGTTTATGCCATACGTAAATGCGGCTGCGGTCACTCAGACCATCTATATGTATTCATCAATAGGCAAGACAGTCGGAGGTATCTATATGAATGAGTCCTACGAAGGAGACGGACTGCCGTCATACGAGACAGTACCTTTCGACCGGCAGAAGGCTGCATTCAGATATATGCTTGAGTCTTTCTGCGACCTGTCCTGGCTCGACAGGACGACGGCATACAAGGATGTCTTCTTTATGAGGTGCCCGTCAGGATTCACGGCGACTATGATATTCTCCGATAT
>ERZ778497.361-NODE-361-length-40469-cov-12.242614_pt1 | contig 40469 bp, 37 predicted proteins | sample MGYA00509938_ERZ778497 | MGnify/ENA primary metagenome ERZ778497 (study PRJEB29527, sample SAMN07138969) | mouse gut metagenome | material: feces | host: mouse | place: China:Nanjing | collected 2016-01-25 ... | reverse complement strand
AACCTAACTCACCTGTCAGTTTCGCCCTGCGCAGCGATGCGGAAGACAAGGAGCGCGTCTTACGTGCGTTGAAGCAGGCAAACGGGAACCGCAAGGTTGCCGCCGAACTGCTCGGAATAGGACGCACGACGCTGTACAACAAACTGGAAGAATATGGATTGAAGTACAAATTTGAGCAATCATAACCCGTAATTCGCAGAAATTAAATATCCCTACTGAAACAAATTTATTTAGTGATTATAAAAAACGTCCTGCGATAAAAATCATGGGACGTTTTGATATATTTCCGATTTTTATTGCTACTTTTGCATCAAGACGAGTGACATTGATAGCAACTCACAGCAAATCGCAGAAACAGACACGGTTGCCAATTCGTTACCTCTATTTTATCCTTCCTTTCAAACCTCTTATAAATAAAGAGGTTATAAAAGTCTTCCAGAATTACGAAAAAATACATTCATGGGTATAGAAAAAGCCGCCGGAATGCGTGTGGGTGGCGCTTTCCGGCGACTTTTTCTGTTGATTTCAGAAATCCATTGAGACCCGTCCGAAGAATCCGATTTTATACCCGTTGGCATGAAATTCCTTGCCGTATGACGGGCGTTCGTATTTTGTGATCAGATGTGGGCCGATGTTTATGCTCAGACCAAGATGGCGCCCTATTGGCACCCTGACTCCGCCCGACAGCGCGCCATAGAATCCGCTGCTGCCTTCTGAGACCAAGGCTCCGCCGAGTCTCAGGCCAACGTGTGGGTATATGCGTTTGTTGCCCGCGGACTTAAAAAAGATACGGCCGTCTATGTAGATGGGTATCAGATATTGGTTGGCGTTGAAGTCGCGCAGGTAGCCTGCGCCGCCACCGAAGAAGTAGCGGTCCTTGAACATCACGCCGTGAGTGGTGGTGATGCCGATGTCGGCCGAGTGATATGCGCCTGTGGCAAGTACTTCGATGCTTGCTTCGCCCATGTAACCGTTGGGGTGGATGGGCTGTGTGATGGCTTCCATTACCGCGGTGGTGTCGGCTGGAGTTTGGGCCGCCGAGCTGATAGCGGCCGCTATGATGGCGGAGAGCAAAAGACCCAGTTTTTTCATTGCATTCTAACGGAATGTGTGACAGACTTGTGGTGCTGCCGGTTAATAATTGAGCTGATATTGTTGTCTTAATTACAAAGATACGGAGAATTCTTTGAATGGACAAGATCAGTTTATAAAATAAGGGTGATCGTCAGCATTTATAATGGTTTGAAGGTCTTCGGATTGCGCTCGGACCAAATAGGGAATACGTGGAGTCGGCCTGAGGAAAGGAGAAGAATTTTGATGCGATAGTGTGCGGATAATTAATGATGACGTAGCGTGGCGGGATATTGCGCGCGCGGATTATTCTGTGTAACTTTGTGGCATGATTCAGTTCAAGCAACTTGACCGATTCATGCTACGCAGTTTTCTGCCGCTTTTTGCCATGACGTTTCTGATATGCACTTTCATAGTGTTGATGCAGTTCTTGTGGCAGCATATCAACGATCTGGTAGGCAAGGGACTGGGTATGTGCGTGATGGCCGAGCTTTTTTTCTATGCGGCGTTGTCGATGGTGCCGCTCGCTTTGCCGTTGGCCATTCTGCTGGCGTCGCTGATGACTTTCGGAAATCTCGGCGAGAGTTTTGAGCTTACGGCGCTGAAGGCGGGAGGAATTTCGCTGTTCAGGGTGATGAAGCCGCTGATCGGGCTGGTTATAGCTATTGCCATAGGTGCTTTCTTTTTTCAGAATAATGCTTTGCCTGTGGCCCAGGCCAGAATGTGGACTCTGCTCAAATCCATGAAACAGAAGTCGCCGGAGCTTGACATAGTTGAGGGTGAGTTCAATTATCAGTTGCCTAACATCAATATTTTCGTGCGGGAGAAGAACCGTGACACCGGTGTGCTTTACGGAGTGATGATCTATGATATTCAGCAGGGATTCGAGCGGTCGCGCGTCATACTGGCCGATTCGGCCACTCTGACCATGACGCCTGACAAGACTCATCTGTATCTGACAATGCACTCGGGCGAAATGTTCGAGAACCTGCGTGATGCCACCGGAGTCCATACCACAGCCCGCAATCAGCTCTATCGCAGCGAGGAGTTTGACATGAAACAGGTGATGGTGGCGTTCGACGCCAACTTCAACCGCATGGACGAAGGCGACATGAGGTCGTTATATATCGGAAAGAACGTGAGCGAGTTGACGCATTCGATAGATTCGCTGAAAGCGCGTCTGGACAGCATCGGCGCGGATGTGGGCCGTTCGCTGGCCGACTCCAAGATGCTCGGGGTGGACCGTTATGTGACCCATGTGTATCCCGACGGATCGGAGATAGTGACCGAGAATCCGCCCGTGGTCATGGACCGTCCGCTTGATGTCGACTCGATTTTCTATGGCGACGGGCAGATAGAACCGCGCCGCCGCACTTTCACGATGGCTCAGGCCAATATCCGCCAGAAGCGCATGGAGAACATAGGCCGTAGCCTTTATATGGAGGATGAGTCGAAGATACTGCGCCGCCACGGCATCGAACTTCAGAAAAAGTTCACCCTGTCGTTGGCTTGCCTGATATTTTTCTTTATAGGGGCACCGCTCGGAGCCATAATACGCAAGGGCGGGCTGGGAATGCCGCTGGTGATCTCCGTAATGCTGTTTATTGTGTATTATATAATAGACAACACGGGCATGAAGATGGCCCGCGACGGTGCTTTGCCCGTATGGCAGGGCATGTGGCTCAGTTCGGCCATACTTCTGCCGCTCGGCATATTCGTGACATACAAGGCCGTCAATGATTCCGGGGTGTTCAATGCCGACGCCTATAAGAATCTGTGGCGGGCGCTGCTCAATCGCGAGAAGCGTGAGCTGGCTGTGAAAGAGGTGGTAATCGAGGATATGGATCCGCAGCGTGCGGCGCAGATGTTGGAAGAGCTGCGTGAGTCGTGTGCCGGCTTTATTGCCGATTATCCCGGTAGGCAGGACTATCGGGCGTATTGGGCCGGCGGATATCCGTCGCGAACGGTGCAGGAGGTCATAGCCCGTCTTGAGCATGCCGTGAGCTATATGGCCAATTCCCGCTCCGGCACTTTGGTGGCCGCGTTGAATTCGGTGCCGTTGCTCCACAATTACCGCATACTTCATCCTGCGCCGGATTCGGCTTTGAGCAAGGCAATGTGCTGGTTTGTGCCCGCAGGCGTTCCGGCATGGATTGTGGCGCAGGTGTGGCAGAGACGTTTCCGCCGCAAACTCATGACCGTACTGAAACTTATTCCGGAAATAAACAAGATACTCGAAAATTTATGATAAAGCTCGACAGCGTAGAGGAAGCTATTGAAGACTTCCGTCAAGGTAAATTTGTGATAGTGGTTGACGACGAGGACCGTGAGAATGAGGGCGACCTCATTGTGGCCGCAGAGAAAATCACGCCAGAACAGGTGAACTTCATGCTCAAGAACGCCCGCGGAGTGCTGTGTGCGCCGATTACCATGAGCCGTGCACGTGAACTTGAACTGGATCCTCAGGTGCAGGTCAACACTTCGGTGCTCGGCACCCCCTTCACGGTCACTGTGGACAAACTCGAGGGATGTTCGACCGGGGTGAGCATACAGGACCGTTGTGCCACCATCCGTGCGCTTGCCGATCCGCAGGCCACGCCTGCCACTTTCGGCCGCCCCGGTCATGTGAATCCTCTTTATGCCAATGATTTCGGAGTGCTCGGCCGTACGGGCCATACCGAGGCATCTGTGGATCTGGCGCGTCTTGCTGGTCTGCAGCCCGCGGCATCGCTTATGGAGATCATGAGCGACGACGGTTCTATGGCGCGTTTGCCGGAGTTGCGTCAGAAAGCCGACGAATGGGGCATGAAACTTATAAGCATAGCCGATCTGGTGGCCTACCGCACACGCACCGAAAGTCTCATAGAGCAGGGTGTGGAGGTGGATCTGCCGACGGCCTACGGCCATTTCCGCGCCATCCCTTTCCGCCAGAAGAGCAACGGGCTGGAACATATAGCCATAATCAAGGGTGACCTTGGCGGTGACGATCCGGTGCTGGTGCGCGTGCACTCGTCATGCGCCACAGGCGACATATTCGCGTCCCGCCGCTGTGATTGCGGCGAGCAGCTCCACACGGCTTTGCGCCGCATTGACGAGGAGGGTCGCGGAGCCGTGGTCTATCTGATGCAGGAGGGTCGCGGCATCGGTCTGATGGAGAAGATGAAGGCATATAAACTTCAAGAGGAGGGTATGGACACTGTAGACGCAAATATCTGTCTGGGTCACAAGGCAGACGAGCGCGACTACGGGGTGGGTGCCCAGATTCTACAGGCCATAGGTGTGCAGAAAATGCGCCTGATGAGCAATAATCCCATGAAACGCATCGGTCTGCAGGGCTACGGACTTGAGATCGTGGAAACCGTTCCGCTGGAAACGACCCCCAACGATTTCAATCTGCGGTATCTCCAGACCAAGCGCGTGCGCATGGGTCACGATCTGTCTGTCTGACCTGTTTTCCGGGCGCATGCAGCGAACCTCAGGCGTGCTGCATGCGTTTATCCGGTGAGATATGGGCAGAAAAGATGAAATCTTGAAAATCTGGCGGGAGTGTTTCCCAGAAGACACTCCTCAGTGGCGTGACATGTTGTTCGACGCCGTCTATTCCGAAGACGTGGCGCTGACTGTGGCCGACAGCTCGGGGCTGACGGTGAGTTCGCTTCTGTTGCTCCCTTATGTCATGAGGTTTCATGGCGCGGAGACGAAAATGTCTTATATATATGGCGCCGGGACTTTGCCACGCCACCGCATGAAGGGCCACATGGGCCGTCTGATCCGTATGGCGCTGCATGAAGCGGCGGCGCGCGGTGATGTATTTGTCGGTCTTGTTCCTGCATCCGACAGGCTCAGGCAATATTACAGCCGGTTCGGTTTCTCCACCGTGGGCTATCGGCGGGAGCAACGCTACACGGCCGGACACAGTTTTGTGACCGACGGGGCATACGATGACGTTTCTTCGGTCTGCGCGACTGATCTGTATGCCGATTTCTCACGCATGGAGAGTGAATCGATGCGCTGTGGCGTGCGGCACTCGTTGCAGCAGTTTCTTACTGTTATGGCTGATGTGGCGATGAGTGACGGCAGCCTGTTTGCCGCAGTATCGTCCGTAGGGTCCGGTCGGGTTTCCGCAATGGCATGGGCTAAAAGGTGCGGAGCAAGGCGCGATGTTGTGGTGACGGAACTTCTGTCGGACTCGTATGATGCCGCTAATGCGGTCCTGTCGGCATTGCAGCGACAGGCGCCCGGGTCTCCGTTGACTGTTTTGGCTGCCACTGAGGATGATGTGGCTGGTGGCGGTTTCATCCCCGGTGCCATGGTCCGGATCACTGATCCTGCGGCGGCTTTCGGCATTATTGCCAAAGCAGATCCCGGGCTGAGACTCACGGTGAGACTGACCGATGAGACGTTGCCGGATCAAAGCGGTGTATATGTGGTTTCAGGAGGATCTGTCAGGCATAGTGACACGGGATGCGGCCCGGAGGAGCCGGATCTTTATGTTACCCCAGACGTGCTTGCAGCCATGATGTTCAGTTCGAATCCTGTAGCGGCTGTGACGGGCTTGCCGGGAGGTCGGCCGCATTTCTCCCTTATGCTGGATTGAGTTATATAGGAAACCAGACGAAAACAGCGGCGTCCCATACGGCGTGCGACACCACTAAAGCGCCCAGACGGTCGGGGCGGAACCTGTAGGCCAGTCCCCAGAATCCTCCTGCGACAAGTGCGGCCATCACAAGCATGAAATTGCATGAGCCGACATGGACCAGCGAATATACGGCTGTTGCCGCGATGAATCCGCTGACGGGTCCCCATTTCGCAGAAAATGTGCGTTGCACGTATCCCCGCCAGAATATTTCCTCCGCAGGTCCTATCACGAATAACAGTAGTGCAGACAGGAGCCACGGCGAGGTGTCGCCTTTGAAATCATATATGTGGTTTACCTCCGGCCGGGCGAAGTCGAACATCAACTGCGACAGCTTGTCGCCGGTCCAGAATATACCCCACAGCAGTGTGGCGCTGGCTATGCCGAGACCGATATCCGATGCAGTGATGCGAAAGCCACGGTACCACCGGCCCCACGCCGTTGCCATGCAGGTCAGAATCACGGCTGCTACGGTCATGACAGGCCATAGGTCCAATGCAGGGGCCGTGAGTGGCGAAAACATCATGGTCCATAGCGCCAGAGCCGTGAGTATGGCTATAGATATCCGTTTCATCATGAGGTGTGGGACAGCAGGATTGCGTATAGTGTGAGCGCAGCGCTGAGCGAAAGGCTGAAAACCAGTTGCAGTTTGGCTGTGTGCTCGTCGAGATTGCCGATCGAGATCAGATTGTCGGGAGTGGCATGTGCGATCATGCGTATGTTGCGCACTGTGGGCAGTAAAGCGGCGGCACATGCCACTGCTGCTACCGCGGGAAGAATGCCGGATAGAATCAGTGCGCCTGTTATCGCCAACGGCAGGACAACCTCCGCCACATAGACCGTGCGCGATGCACGGTTGCCTATGATCATGGCCAGAGTCCTGATTCCGGCACGGCGGTCGGTGGCCACGTCGCGTGTGTTGTTGGCATGGAGTATGGCCACCGTTATCAGTCCTACGGGTACTGAAATGGCTATAGCTTCAGGAACAAAAGTGCCGGTTATCAGATATGATGTGCCTGCGGTGGGCAGCAGGGCGTATGTCAGGAAAATGTCTACATCGCCCAATGCGTTGTATTTTAGAAACGGATAGAACACGGTGAGCGCTATTCCGGCTATGCCGAGCGCCAGAATCACAGGGCCGCAGCATACGGCCAACAGCACTCCTAACGATGAGGTGATGCAGAAAAGAGCTATGGCCAGATTGCGTACTTCAGTTGTAGAGAACTGGCCGGAAGTAAGAATCTTAACTCCGTAGCTGTCGGCTGTGTCTACTCCGCGTTTGAAATCACGGAGATCGCTCCACACATTGCCCACGGCCTGAAACAGTATCATAGATATCAGAGCCACGATGGAATATGCCCATTGCGACGGGCCTACCGGAGCTGAATCTCCTGATGAAGTCAGATAGAAACAATAGGCCATGGTTACGGCCACCGGCATGGCTGATGCCGGAAATGACCACGGGCGTGTGGCCAAAAACCATTCTTTGAAGGTGTGATTGCTCATAAATTGACAGAAAAATTCAAAACGAGGTACAAAATTAATAAAATCCCGCCAATTATCAGCTACCGGATGGTGCGGCTGTAGTTAGAATATGGGAGGGCCAGAATGTGATAGTCGTTTGGCGCGTATGCCGGAAAGCAGAGCGTGCCGAAATGATCGCATGGATTATGTATCACTCCCGCCATGGTGGGCCCGTATCTATATATAATAACATTTATTTATTGTTTTCCTGGAATTTTTATAATAAATATGTGTATTTGGAAAAATTTTGTACCTTTGCGATTAGATTAGGTCTCTCATGCAGAGAATGTATGGCTTAAAAACTTAATTTGCATTCATTTATAGATGAGTACAAATACTAATACTGAACACATTTCGGCAGTGTCTTCGGGCGTTGGCGACGCCGTAGGCGTAGACTGTCGCAAATGGTTCGTAGCTATTGTGAATAACAATAGCGAGAAAGCCGTGCAGGAAAGAATGTCCAGTCTCGATTATGAGACATACGTTGCCAAACAGGTCGTTTTGCGTGTTTGGAAGAACGGCAGAAAGGCCAAGGTTGACAAGGTGGTCATACCATCCGTCGTGTTCGTCAAATGTACCGAGAAAGAGCGTAAGTCAATAGTCTCACTCCCTTTTATCAATCGGTTTATGGTAAACAGGGCTTTGGCATCTGTCAATGGTCTGCATAAACCTCTGGTAACAATCCCTCAGAAACAGATCGATACCCTGCGCTTTATGCTGGGGCAGTCGGATATTCCGGTCAACTTTGTCGAAACACCATTCAGACAGCATGATAAGGTCGTTGTTGTGCGTGGCAATCTCAAGGGGGTTGAGGGAGAGGTGATCCAAGCCTGCGATGGCAAAAGCGAGGTGATTGTGAGAATCGAACTTCTGGGAGCTGCCAAGGTGACCATTGAAACCATAAATCTCCAACTTATGAAGAGACATGAAAGCTGAAATTATGATTTGTGGCGTATAATCGCCACATTATCAAACGGTTAACATTGGTCCTCTTTCTTGAAAAGATAGTATAAACATTACATTATGCGCATAAAATATTTCACTTCTGGCCTGATTGTTGCGACATTGCTTTTAGGCTCATGTTCGACTCCGAAAAATATTGCCTATTTTCCGGAGTTAAACACCGGTTCGATTGTTCAGGCGGAGAATATGCTTGAGATCAAAGTCAAACCGGAGGATAAGCTATCGGTAATAGTCAGCACACAGGATCCGAGTCTTTCAAATATGTTCAATCTGGTCACTACTCAAAACAGATTGGGACAGACGACATCGTCCACAACCACAGTAGGCGGTGCAAGTAGCAACGGTAGCGGTCAGGCGTCGCTTTATATGGTTGACTCTCATGGAGATATAAATTTCCCTATATTGGGGAAACTTCATATTGAGGGGCTGACCCGAGAGCAAGTCGCTGAAAAAATTACGGCGGATCTGGTAAAAGCCGATCTTGTAAAGGATCCTATAGTGACTGTGGAATTTGCAAATACCGGGATCTCAATTATCGGAGAAGTGAAGTCGCCCGGCAGGTATGAATTCAACAAGGATCGTCTTACAATTATAGATGCCATTGCGATGGCGGGAGATTTGACGTTAAACGGTGTTCGTGAGAATATTCTCGTGATGCGTAACATAGGCGACGGCAGACACGAGGCCTATCGCATCAACCTTCTAAATGCTCAAGAGTTGGCTTCGTCGCCGGTGTTCTACCTCCAGCAGGATGACGTTATCTATGTTGAGCCGAACAATAAGGCAAAACGCGAAACAACACCCAATGGAAACACTCCATACACTGCTTCTTTCTGGGTGTCGATGGGCTCTTTTGCATTGACCATAGCCACATTAATATTAACATTGACACGATAAAGCCATGGCCGAAATCAAAGAACCCATCAATAAAAGCAGAAAGAACAGCATAGCGTCGGGCACAGTACCACTTTCCGACATATTCTTTATGACCCTGCGTCGCTGGCCGTGGATATTGCTGTCTGTGTTGGTCTGTGTTGGTGCTGCATACGTGTATCTGTTGCGTACACCTAATGTTTACAGTCGTTCGGCCGAGATTCTTATCAAGGATGATGCCAAAGGGAATTCGGCGGGCGCTGAGGAATTTGCCAATCTTGGCCTGTTCCAGTCCAACACCAACATACAGAACGAGATGTCTAATCTAAAGGCCAAAGACCTCATGGAGGAGGTAGTAAGACGTCTCGGCCTTGATATAAATTATTATCATAGCGGACGTTTTCACGATGTGGTGGCATACGGATATGACCTTCCTGTCAAACTTACTCTTTTAGACTACCCCGACGAAGGGAGTCTGTCGATGAATCTGTCGGTTTCAAAAGATGGAAAAGTGTCGGTAAAAGATCTTAAAGAAAGTAATCACGATGCTCTGAAACAGACATTTACCGGTTGGTTGAATGATACGGTCGCGACGCCGGTCGGTAAGATGATAGTATCGCCGTCCGGTAACTATCAAAATGGAACAGAGGTTTCTCTAATCGTCACGAAGATGCCTTTAAGTGCGGCAAGAGATTCCTACAACGGGCGTCTGGCGGTTGCAATGTCGAATGACAAGGGTACTGTGCTTAGACTCACTTTTGCAGATCAGTCACCCCAAAGGGCGGATGATGTGCTCAGCACTCTGATCGGTGTCTATAATGAAAACTGGATACGTGACAGGAACCAGATTGCGGTCTCGACGTCTAACTTCATCAATGATCGCTTGGGCGTGATTGAGGGTGAGCTCGGAGATGTCGATTCAGATATATCCTCCTACAAGAGTGCCAATCTTGTCCCTGATGTCCAGGCGGCCGCTGCAATTTACATGAATCAGAGCCAACAGGCACAAGCGAAGATTCTGGAAGTCAACAATCAGTTGTCTATGGCCAGATATATAAGATCATATCTTACTTCTGAAGGCAATAGAGATCAGCTGCTTCCGGCCAACACCGGTCTGCAAAGCAGCAATATACAGTCGCTCATTGGCGAATATAACGATAAACTGCTGCAAAGGAATTCTCTTGTGGCCAAGTCCTCAGAAAAGAATCCTCTTGTAGCCCAGATCGACAGACAGCTCGATGCACAGCGGCAGGCTGTCGTTCACACAATCGACAACGAAATCATAGCCCTCAACACCCAGTTGAAATCCTTGCGCGACAGCGAGGCTCAGACTATGTCAAGGATCGCATCAAACCCCACACAGGCCAAAAACCTGCTTTCGACAGAACGCCAGCAGAAAGTCAAAGAATCGCTTTATCTCTTCCTGCTTCAGAAGCGTGAAGAAAACGAGCTTTCACAGGCCTTTACGGCATACAATACTCGCATTGTGAACAAGCCGGGAGCTTCAGGCATACCTCCGACTCCAGGCCGACGCAAGATTCTCACAATGGCGTTTTTGATAGGTCTGGTGATTCCATTTGGTGTGACATACGTCAAAGAGACAAGCAATACCAAGGTGCGCGGACGCAAGGATATAGAGCATCTTGCCGTGCCTTTCCTCGGGGAAATACCGCAGAACATGAAAGACTCGCGCCATAACAGCAAGACTGACAATGGTGGTGAGACAAACACAATCGTGGTAAAGGAAGGAAAACGCGACATCATAAATGAAGCTTTCCGTGTGTTGCGTACCAATGTGGACTTTATGTGCAACTCCGTGCAGGGAGCCAAGGTGATAGCTTTCACGTCGTTTAATCCTGGTTCCGGCAAGTCGTTCATATCGGTGAATCTCGGCATGTCAATTGCTCTGAAGAATAAAAAAGTTCTTATAATTGACGGTGATATGCGTCATGGCTCCACGTCTTCATATATCGGTTCACCCGATACGGGCCTGTCCAATTATCTTAGCGGAGCTGAGAACGATATTTCAAAAGTGATTGTGAAAGACGGCTCATGCGACTCTCTGTTCTTCCTGCCTGTCGGCTCCATGCCCCCAAATCCTACGGAACTTCTTGAGTCTCCACGTCTGGGCGCACTGCTTAACACAATCAAAGAGCAATTTGACTATATAATCATAGACTGTCCTCCTATCGAGGTGGTTGCCGACGCTCAGATTATAGACCAGTATACAGACCGTACATTCTTCATTGTACGTGCCGGACTTCTCGAAAGATTCATGCTTCCTGAACTTGACCGGTTGTATGAAGAAAAGAAATACCGGAATATGGCCTTTGTGCTTAACGGCACCCGCAATGAGCAGAGCAGATACGGCTATAGCTATTCCTATCGCTACGGTTACGGATATGGCTACGGTTACGGTTACGGATACGGTTACGGAACTGACGGTAAAAAGAAGAAAAAATAATGTCTTTCTTTTCAGGTCTGTTCAATCGCTCCTGTCCTCTGAACCTTGAGGGCTTTGTTGATTGGCATTGCCATATATTGCCGGGAGTGGATGACGGTGTCCGGTCGATGAATGAATCGCTGGAGATGCTCGATGTATATGAAATGGCTGGAATAAAAGAGGTTTGGCTTACTCCACATGTCATGGAGGATGTGCCTAACACGACCGCTATGCTGAGGGCCAGATTTCAGGATCTGGAGAAAGCGTATAGTGGCAAGGTCAGACTTCATCTTGCATCTGAGAACATGATGGACAATCTGTTGCTTGAACGGCTTGAGACCGGGGACGTGCTGCCGATTGGCAACGATGGCAGGACACTGCTTGTGGAGACCTCTTATTTCAATGCCCCTATAAAGCTGAATCAGACAATTGAGACTATAAAGTCTAAGGGGTATTTCCCATTGTTGGCTCATCCTGAGCGCTATGATTATATAGATTCAATATCTTCTTACCGAAAATTGAGAGAACAGGGGGTTCGGTTTCAGCTGAATCTGATGTCACTTTGCGGCTATTACGGACCTGCTGTTAAAGATAAAGCACAAAAGTTACTGTCGGAAGGTATGTATGAATGCATCGGCAGTGACTGCCACAGAAAAGAACACATAGAAATCATCTGTGACATGAAGCTCTCCCGTTCCATTATGGAACGTCTTGCTGATTTGACTTGACTTATTCTAATCTTATTACACATATAATTAATAATGCACTGGATTTACGTTGATATCGTCGTTTTTCTTGTCGTTGTGACGATTACCGGGTTCATAATCCCGCAGATTTTGCTTATTGCTTTCCGTAAGAACCTTTTTGACGAGGTCGATCCGAGAAAAATCCACAAGGGTGCAGTTCCTCGTCTTGGTGGCATTGCATTTTTCCCTGCTATATTGTTCTCATTGCTGATGATGTTCGGAGTCTGCCGTCAGTTTTATCCGTTTTTGCTGGACAGCGTTATTCAAAGCAGTCTGACTGGCTTGTGCTTTATAGCCTGCGCAGTCATCATGCTGTATCTTGTCGGTATGGCTGACGATCTTATCGGATTGAAATATCGTGCAAAATTTGCTGCACAGATTCTTGCATCGGCCCTTATAGTCATAGGAGGAGTCTATATGGAAGACTTTCATGGGTTTCTGTGGATATACACAATCCCGTTGTTATTAGCTTTTCCTCTTACAATACTGCTTACGGTTTTTATTACCAATGCGGTCAATCTGATTGACGGTATAGACGGGCTGGCTTCTGGATTAAGCGCGATAGCATGTGCTTTCTATGGATTTATATTTTTCAAGGCCGGACTTCACATTTATGCAATGGTGGCTTTTGCCACTCTAGGTGCGCTGATGCCGTTTTTCTACTACAATGTGTTCGGTAATGTCAAAAAACACAACAAAATCTTCATGGGTGATACCGGAGCATTGACGATAGGATTGATCCTAAGTGTGCTTAGCATACATATGACTCAGATTGACGGCACCACTGTATTCGACGCCAATCCGGCAGTTGTGGCATTCGCTCCGTTACTCATCCCCTGTTTCGATGTAGTTCGAGTATATTTTCATCGACTGAAAGCCCATCGCAATCCTTTTCTACCCGATAAATCACACATACACCATAAGCTGCTCGCTATTGGCATGCACCAGAGGGTGGCAATGCTTACTGTTTTAAGCGCGAGTCTGGCGCTTTCATTGCTCAATTTCTGGCTAAGCTCGTATGTTAACATAACGCTTTTGTTTGCACTTGACATTACCATCTGGATTGTCGCTAATGTCATCCTCTCGCGTGCCATCCGACGTCGTCAAGAAATAACAGGAACAGAATTATACAATTAATCAGCTGAAACAGATAACTTAAGTAAAACTTAAAATCTAATAGCGAAAAATGAAAATAGCAATAGCCGGAACAGGATATGTGGGACTCAGCATCGCTACGCTTTTGGCCCAGCACAACAAAGTGATAGCAGTAGATGTCGTCCCTGAGAAGGTTGATAAAATCAACAACGGTGTCTCACCGATTCAAGACGAGTATATCGAGAAATATCTTGCGGAAAAAGAGCTTGACCTGACAGCGACGCTTGATGGGGAAGCCGCTTATCGAGATGCTGATTTTGTTGTGATCGCAGCCCCGACAAACTATGATCCCGTCAAGAACTATTTTGACACTCATTGCATAGAGGATGTCATAGACCTTGTCTTGAAGGTGAATCCTGATGCTGTGATGGTGATAAAATCCACTATTCCGGTGGGATATTGTCGAAGCCTGTATGTCAAATATGCAAAGCTGGGAGTAAAGCGTTTTAATCTGCTTTTCTCTCCGGAGTTCCTTCGCGAGAGCAAGGCTCTGTATGATAATCTGTATCCGTCGCGGATCATTGTCGGTTATCCAAAGATGATCGGCAATCCGGAGTTTACGGAAGAAAACGAGGCAATACAAAAGATTGCTGATGTTGATTTCTTGGAAGCCAAGGCGCGGAAGTTTGTCGCGCTGCTTCAGCAGGGTGCCATCAAACAGGATATCCCGACCATCATGATGGGTATGAAAGAAGCTGAAGCCGTTAAACTTTTTGCCAATACCTATCTTGCGCTCCGCGTAAGCTATTTCAACGAACTGGATACATACGCCGAGATCAAAGGTCTTGATTCAAAGGCGATAATCGAGGGTATAGGCCTTGATCCACGTATCGGTACGCATTATAACAATCCGTCATTTGGCTATGGTGGCTACTGTCTGCCAAAGGATACCAAACAGCTTCTTGCCAATTATGCCGATGTGCCGCAGAATATGATGACGGCCATAGTCGAAAGCAACCGTACTCGCAAGGACTTTATTTCAGACCAAGTGCTGAATCTGGCCGGCTACTATCGTGAGAACAGCCAGTTTGATGTCGATGTCGAGCACCGGTGCGTCGTTGGCGTATTCCGACTGACGATGAAATCAAACAGCGACAACTTCCGCCAGTCTTCAATTCAAGGCGTCATGAAGCGCATAAAAGCCAAAGGTGCAGAAGTGATAATATATGAGCCTACACTTGCGGACGGAACAACATTTTTCGGCAGTAAGGTGGTCAATGACATCGAAGAGTTCAAACGGCGGAGTGATGCGATCATAGCTAACAGATATGAATGTATTCTTGACGATGTTGAGGATAAAGTTTATACGCGTGACTTATTTAGAAGGGACTAACAGATGAAGATTCTTGTGACAGGAGCCGCAGGCTTTATTGGTGCTGCGGTTGTGCAACGGCTTTTTAATGATAATATGTCGATATCTGTTGTCGGACTGGATAACATAAACGATTACTATGACCCTACTCTGAAATTCGGACGTCTGGCTCAGTGCGGCATAGATGCTGCACGGTCTCGCGAAGAATTTCCATGGTATAAGTTTATTAAATCAACAAAATGGGACGGCTATAAGTTCATTCGCATGAATCTTGAAGATACGAATGCCATGGCCATGCTTTTTGCGAATGAAGAATTTGACATAGTCATAAATCTTGCCGCGCAAGCAGGTGTGAGATATTCTATTGAGAATCCTCATGCTTATGTTGAAAGTAATATTGATGGTTTTATCAATGTTCTTGAAGGCTGTCGTCATAACAAGGTCAGGCATCTCGTCTATGCGTCTTCGTCAAGTGTATATGGTCTGAACGGTAAAGTCCCATTTTCGGAGCATGACGGCATAGCTCATCCGGTCTCGTTATATGCAGCTACCAAGAAGAGCAATGAGCTAATGGCTCATGCCTATTCAAAACTATATGATCTTCCAACAACCGGATTGCGTTTCTTTACCGTTTACGGGCCATGGGGCAGGCCTGATATGTCTCCGTTCCTGTTCATTGACGCCATTCTTCATGACCGCCCGATCCGGGTGTTCAATAATGGCGATATGCTGCGCGACTTTACCTATATTGATGATATAGTCGAAGGTGTGGTGAGAATATCTGACGTTGTCCCTGTTGGCAATCCGGATTGGGATGAAGAGAATCCGGATCCGGCTACGTCAGTGGCACCCTATCGGGTTTATAACATCGGAAACTCACAGCCTACAAGGTTGATGGACTATATTACTTGTATTGAAAAATCTATTGGTCGCAACGCGTTCAAGGAGTTCCTTCCGATGCAGCCTGGCGATGTCTATCAGACATATGCAGATTCGTCGGCTCTTGCAGAAACCACCAATTTTAAGCCACATACGCCTTTGCAGCACGGAATAGACAAGACCGTGACATGGTTTAAACAATATTATAATTTAGTCTGAATCTGAATCACAGGACGCTTCTGTAATAACATGGAATCTCGTGTACAAAAGTCGGTATTGAATGCAAAAGTAAATCTGATATTTTACTTTGCAATCCTTATTTTATCTTTCTTTTCAAGAAGGATCTTTTTAGATAATCTCGGTGCTGATTTTATAGGTTTTACGGGTACCTTGTCAAATTTATTGGGATTCCTGAATTTAGCGGAGTTAGGAATTGCTAGTGCTATCGGATATGTTTTGTATCAACCATTATTCGACGGCGACCAGAAGCAAATAATAAAAATCATATCAGTCTTTGGATATTTATACAAGGTTGTCGGACTGATCATATTGACTGCCGGTTGTATATTGTCATTGTTTTTGACGTTGATATTTCCTAATACCGGAATTGATACAGGTATTATTTATTTCGCATTTTTTTCATATCTGACATCATCCCTAATAGGATATTTCGCAAACTACAAGCAGACACTTTTGGCTGCAGATCAGAGGAATTATATTGTCACGGCGTATTTTCAGAGTGCGTCGATTGTAAGAATCTGCATACAGATGATCGTTGCATATAAAACCAAAAGTTATTTTTGGTGGATATTGATTGATCTGTGTTTTGGAATTATTCATTCGATAATTCTGAATTGGAAAATAAATAAGGTTTATCCATGGCTTAAAACACGATCAAAAGACGGACGAAAGCTTGTAAAGGAATTTCCACAAATACTCAAATTTACCAGGCAGCTTTTTATACACAAAATAGCCGGTTTTATCCAGTTTCAGACAAACCCGTTTATCATTTACGCATTTACAAGTTTAAGTACGGTTGCAGCATATGGCAACTATATGATGATAATCAACAATCTGTTGAATTTTGTCAACAAGTTTCTGGGCAGCACTGAAGCTGCGATAGGCAATCTGATCGCAAGTAAGGATTCGAGGAAAATCCTTAATGTATTTTATGAACTTACGTCACTGCGTTACTTCATTGCCGGCATGGAAGTGTTTGGCCTGTTTGCTTTCTCCTCGATGTTTATTTCGCTGTGGGTCGGTGAAGAATTTGTTCTTTCCAGTATGACAGTCAATATTATGATTGTCTATATATTTCTGATGCAGACAAGAGGAACGAACGACCAGTTTATTTATGGATATGGATTGTTTGGCGACATCTGGGCCGCATTTGTCGAAATGGGAATCAGTCTCGGGTGTGCCATCACGCTCGGTTATTTCTATGGACTTCCCGGCGTTATATCTGGTGGCGTGATCGGCATGACACTCATAGTTTATTTATGGAAGCCATATTATTTGTTTTCAAGAGGTTTTAAGATTCACCTGTGGCATTACTGGAAAGCGATATTGAAGCTTATTTTGCTGATTTTGCTTTCGTCATATATTGCTATGCGGATCAAGGACCTGATGTTTCCTAAGCCATCAACTCATTTTCTTGACTTTTTTGTCGGGGCAATAGTATCGGCAATTATATACGGTGTTATAAGTTTCGGTTTATTTTATCTCTTTGACAGAGGTACAAAATTTTTTGTGAATAGATTGTTCTCTCAAATATTGAAAAGAGGGAAATCTTCAGGCAAATAGAGACAGTAGCTGATGGAACTAAAGCTTAATAAGATGATATACTGCATTTTACCCCCCCCCATTGTTACTGCAGTATCCTCCGGATATGTTGCGGAGTGTCAGTTGCAATCATGTATCAGGCAAGGGGAGAAGTCAAGGCTTCCTGTTGGTGGAAATGATACAGTTACCGATAGAGTTTCAGGCAAAAAGCCTTTTCGTAGCAGCAATATTGAATTCTTGAGAATAGTTGCGATGTCAATGATTCTGATTGGGCATATACTGACTCACGGATTGGCGGGAATCGTTTCGTGGCAATATTACGTACCGATTACTACATTCTGTGCGTGTGGAGTAAATTTATTCTTTATGATTTCCGGATATTTTGGAATCAAGTTAAGCATCAAGTCGCTGTTCAAATTTATCTGCACAATATTATTCTTCGAAATAATAAATATCATTCTGATCCTATTGGCTGGATCGCATCTTTCCACGGCCGATGTGCTGAATATCATTCTCTTCCCTGTCAGCAAGAGTCCATATTGGTTTTTGCAAGTGTATCTTTTAATAATGGTGTGTGCGCCAGTCATTAACATGGGATTGGACAATATGTCACCTAAAATGATGCGTAGATTCGTTGTGCTGTTTACTTTTTTTACGGTATATAGCTGTGGGTTAGGGCATAATGTTTCTAATCCCAATGGATATACATTTGTTCAAGGAGTCTACATGTACACGCTCGCGTCGTATATAAGAAGGCAGAGTGTCATTTTGAATGTTTCGAGAAATATCTGTCTGTTAATAGCTCTTATGCTTTTGGCTATAGGTAGTGTAGCGCTGTATTATACGCATCATACGTCGTTTACTGCCTACAATAGCGTAATAAATATTTTTGCTTCGGTTTTTATATTCCTATATTTCTCCAAACTTAAAATTAGAAGTGGGCTGATTAATGCGGTTGCATCGGCTTCGCTTGGCTGCTATTTGCTTCAGGACGGACTCTTCGGTATTAGGCATGGATATGGATATATTGCCAATATATATGTTAACAATACATTAGTGAGTGCGATTCTCCTGATTGTACTCATATTTATTTCTTATTGGCTTTTCTCTTATTTGTTAATGTATATTTCGAACTTCATAAGCCGTCAAGCATGGAGTTTTGCCACATTTATATCAATGAGACTACCTGCCGCTGGCATCATTAAACATAACTTGTAAATCCCGAGATAACATGTTGGTGTCAATTATAATTCCCATTTATAACATTTCCGGATATCTGAGAGATTGTCTTGATTCCTGTCTGCGTCAGACCTACAAAAATGTTGAATTTATCTGCGTTGATGATGGGTCTACCGATGGAAGTGGAGAGATGGCCGATGAATATGCTTTGGATGACCCGCGCTTTAAGGTGATTCACAAACCTAACGGCGGCTTGCCTTCGGCACGAAAAGCAGGTGTGGAAGCAGCTTCCGGTGATTATCTGTTTCATCTTGACGGTGATGATGATTTGCCAGATAATGCCATTGAACTGTTGGTCAATGTTGCAAAGAGTGAAAATGCGGATATTGTGGCTGGCGATTACAATATGTTTGACACTCGGGAGGAGAAGACTTATTGTGACTGTCGCATCGAGCATGCTCTGACTGGTGAAGAGTACTTGCTGTTTATTATGACTCAGGGTTTGTTTAATGTGTGGGGAAAATTGATACGGCGTTCTCTCTATCTGGACAATGATGTCCGGATACCTGCCAATATAAGCATAGGGGAGGACCTTGTTGCTATGACGCAGTTGGCTTTCTTTTCTACGAAAGTGTGTCCGTGCCAGTCGGCGGTATATAATTATTATATCAGGCCGACGTCAATGTCGAAAGTGACCGGTAATGTAACTGGGGCATTGGCGGATCGCGCCATCTTCGCAGTGGAATTTGTACTGAATTTTTTGGCACCGCGTGTTGATGATGGACTGCAGTGGCATCTGACGGAGTTTGTGAAACGGTTTGTCTATGAGTATATGCAATCTCCTTATCCGGTTTCACTACGTAGGAATGAACTCAACCGAATGCTCTCTTTTCTTAAAAAACAGCACTTCGGCAGACGCTCGTTTAGTTCCCTTATATGTACGACTGCGTATTATAATCTGAGTCTTTCAAAAGTGATCACAAAATTCAGCATACTGTTAAAACGATAAGATGAAGATCTGTTTCTTACATCACACATATCCTGGCATAGGCGGCACGGAAACCGTCACCAATCTGTTGGCCTGTAAGTTTAGAGAACGAGGATGGGATGTCTCGGTCTTGGCATGGAACAAGCCCGCAGAAACGATGAATGCCGACTTGCCGGTCGTTTATCTTCCTGATAGAGCCAATATCAATACGCACATCAATAGCGAGTTCATATACTCTTATCTGTCGGACCACAATGTCGATTGTCTGATAAATCAAGGTCCGTTCTGGGTTCCTACAAAAAATGCCAGAAGAATTAAATCTGTCATAATATCGTCATTACATTATGCACCGTCCTATAAAATAGATAATCAAAGGGAGGCTATCACACAAGCCTTCAAGCAGAAATCTACAACGGTCATGCATTTTTTGAAATCTACGATCCGGTTTGTTTTTAAAGATTATTTTGCAAAACGTGATTTTCATACAATATATAAAAGCGGATTAGACAATACAGTGCGCAACAGCGATGTATTTACAGTTCTGTGTCCTGATTACGTCACTGATTTGCAAAAAATTATGGGGGGGGCATACGACAATGTGATAGCGATCGAAAACGGGCTGAAGCTTGAAGAACATCAGGATATAGAGCGGGAAAAGACATTGGTCTATATCGGACGCCTGTCTAAGTGGGACAAACGGATCGACAGACTGTTGAAAATATGGAAAACCGTTCAGCACGATCATCCCGACTGGAGTCTCGAGATCTTGGGCGATGGTCCTGAAAAAGAAAACCTTGAGAATTTGGCAAAAAAATTGAAACTGTCTAATTATCACTTCCGTGGATTTGTAAATATTAAAGACTATTTGCCAAAGGCTTCGGTTCTGGCCATGACATCAAGTTCCGAAGGTTTTCCCATGGTAATTCTTGAGGCTGCGAATTATGGGGTTGTCCCTATTGCTTATAATATTAGCAGCGGAATTGCCCATCTGATTCAGGATAATGTGACAGGATTTTTGATCCAGCCATTCGATAACAGAGATTATGTGAAGAAGTTGTCAATGATCATGAGTGATAATGCTCTACGTTTACGGATTGGTGATAATGCCAAGGACATGGTCAGATCGTATGACCTCGACAGGATTGCTGACCGGTGGGTAGAGTTGATTAGCGATCGGATCAAGTCGAAAAATTAAATTGCCAAATATGCAGCAGACCATAAATCCGAAGGTTTCGGTAATTATTCCAGCCTATAATTGCGATAAGTATATAGCATCCACGATCACATCTTGTATAGAGCAGGATTACAATAATATAGAAATCATTGTAGTCAATGACGGGTCGACAGACGAAACCGAGAGCATTGTCACTGCTTTTTTGTCGGATTCACGTGTCAGACTGATAAATCAAGAAAACAAAGGCGTGTCGGCCGCGAGAAATTTGGGGATTGAGAGCGCTACCGGCGACTATCTTACGTTTCTTGACTCGGACGATACGTTGGTCTCTGACACAATAAGCGGGAATGTAAAAGTATTGACCGCATTTCCTGATATTGACTGGCTATATTTCCCAATTCAGCGTATTGATCAGAACGGCAACGCCGTGGATGAGATCTCACCCGATTTGCTGCCAAGTTTCAAATACGACAAAATTGACAGAATCACCGCGGCAGACGCATTCGTGCGTATGTCACGTCGGCTTTTGCCGACGTGTGTGTGTGGGGGGATCTACAGACGGGAGTTCTTCGATAAGAGATTTAAGGACGGACGGTTTGAAGACACCATCATGGTTATGGAACTGCTGGGCAAACATAAAGACGTCATTCTTTCTCCCTATGGCTCGTATGTCTACTATGACCGGAGCGGTTCATTTATCAACAGCGAATGGGATGCCGGTAAATGGGTGTCATATATCAACGTCCTTCTTGCTACCATGCAGACAAAGGTTGAATTGTTTCCGGCCCAAAAGGACGAGGTTGAAAAAGAAAAAACGAGACTATATTATACTTTGCGTTATCTTAAAGCCAAGAAGTCTGAAGACGTCGGATTCAGTTTGCCGCTTAAGCACTTTATAACGACGGCAGGAAAAGTTCGGCCCTCATTTACTGGATGGAGCAGATATATCATCAAAACTATTGTTTACAAATGCCGACAGTTCGTGATACAGCGATAGACGCGCTGAAAGGTTTTCTGATACTGATTGTTATTCTTGGTCATAACGGAGGATCTCATCCGTTAGTATTGGAACTGGGACATCCGACAAAAATGGGTATGTTTTTCATTGTGTCAGGCTATCTGATACATGGAAAGTTGAAATTGAAAAAACGCCTGAGAGGAACTATATTGCCTTTTTTGTTTTTCGTCGTATTGTCCATACTATGGAGATACTTCTATGGCTTTGTTTCCGGTGAGACGCTTGAATTTCAAAAATGGGGCATTGAGTTGCTCCACGGACAAGACTGGGGCCTGAATATACCAATGTGGTTTTTGCTGTCGTATTGCCAGTTGCTCATAATGGTCTATATATTGGAAAAAATCCCGTCATCTGCGATAAGGTGGACTGCGGTCATGGCGTTGATGCTTGCCGGACTGGAGCTGCTGAGAAATGGGATCAACCCTCTGTATGTGGGTAGAACGCTCGTGTATCTTCCGTTCTTTATGATCGGAGGTGAGTTGCACAATATCTCTTATAAATTCCCAGATGGCAAATATCCGTTTGTCACAATGCTGCTGATAGTCATTCTGATCTGTGGCAGATCCTATTTGATCTCTATGGATTATTATGTGCGTTGGTTTGTGGATACGGCACTTGCATTAATATTTGCATATCTGTTATATAATTTATTTAAAAATAAATTTTTCCCGTCTCGAATTTTTGCCTTTTATGGCAAAAATTCGATTGTTGTCCTTTGTCTGCACATCCTCATTCTCGATGTGGTGTGGAGACTCTGGTGGCAGCATTTCGGCCAGCCCGATATGGTAGGCGCATTGCTGCAGAGTCTGATAATAGCCATATTGTTATATCCCTGTTGTTTGGTGTACAACAAATACATTGGACCTAAACTCAAATGAAACGGTTAAAGCATATTGATACAGCAAAAGGGTTGGGAATTATCCTGGTGGTCTGGGGGCATAGTCTCATAGAATTCGGTCATTATATCATATATATGTTTCACATGCCCTTGTTCTTCTATCTTTCCGGGATTTTCCATAGGCAGGGGGGATATGTGGAACTTTTGTCAAAAAAATTCCGAGGGCTGATTGTGCCGTTGGTAATATTCATGGTTATTTTATTTCCAGTCTCGTATATGGTTGATGATCAGTGTGCTGTGAACCTTGCCCCCCCCCATTTGCGAGGCGTGTTCGGGCCATTGTGGTTTCTTATATCCTTGTTCTTTCTGTCGGCAATATATCATCCGATGTTGAAGTTTCGGCCTGCTGTAAGACTTGTGGTCTGCATAGGGCTGAGTTTTCTTTTGGGCTTTTTGCCGGCAATTTTCAATTTACAGAATTATATGTATTGTTTCACCACATTTTCTGCTTTAGCATTCTATGCAATGGGCAATATCATAGGCGACAAATTTGTAAAAATGAAGCGTATGTATCTGGCAATTCTTTTTATTATGTCAGCAATGGCGCTTATTGCCATGTATTTCGTCAGTTACAAATATTTGCATTATGGAGATACGGATATGTTCGATAATACTCTTCCTCCCAATTTCGCACTTTTTGTTCTGGCTGCGGTTATAGGAATTTTAATGGTCCTGTTTCTTTCTATTTTGGTGGCTGGCAATAATATAGCGACCAAGACTCTCGCTTTCATTGGCGAATGCTCTATGTATATATTCGCATTCCACTTGGCCATTATGACGGTTGCCCATAAGTATCTGCCATACCATGGGATTGCCGTGGAGATACTTTTGATTGTAGTAAGTCTGATATTCGGCTGTGTGGCACGTCCGATATTTAAAAATCTTTGTCCCGCTGTATTCAAATGAGTAATGCCAAGGTTTCTATAGTTATTCCGGTATATAATGCTGAAAAATACATCGAAAGGTGTATAGACTCAATCATCGGCCAGTCGTATGCGGAATGGGAAATAATTGCAGTCAACGACGGCAGTACCGACAGCTCATTGGCAAGACTTAACCGTTATGCGTATGATAAGCGCATAATAGTAATCGACATTCCTAACGGAGGCGTGGTCAATGCCCGAAACGTTGCTTTGAAGAGTGCGTCCGGTTCATATCTGACATTTGTGGATGCCGATGATTATTTACCCTCTGACGCTATTTTGCGGATGATGGAAAAAATGGACGGACAGGATGTCGATCTGGTCATTGGGGGATATACGCTTCATTGGGAACGAGACAACCGTTTCAAAGACGTAAATAACAAAAAGGATTTTTGTACAGCTGATGACTGTCTGGACTATTGCATCCGATACGGTGAGACATTTCTGCCGGTCAAGATGTACAGAATGGATCTGTTCAGACGGAGTGTCAACATTCCGCATGACATCATATTCATGGAAGACACGATTGGCGTGATGCAATATCTGTGCTGTTGCAGGAAGGTGGCAGCTGTCGACGGATCAATCTACGTATATTTCAAAAACAATGGCAGCGCAAGCATGACCATCAGGCCTAAAACGGTGGCTTCAATGCTTGGTGTGGCTGAATTCCTTATGAAGTATGTGGAAGCTGATACCTGCGGAAGCCGGCAGGTCCTGATTGGAAAAAGTGGAGATCTGCTGCTGACTGTGATGGGACACCTTGATCTTATTCCGGAACACACCGACAGATTCCGGAAACTGTTGGCACATTACTCGGAATTATCCTTATCTCAGTCAGGCATTAGAGACAAAATCCTGAAATTATACCTGTCATCTCCTTCTTGGTCACTTGCGTGGCTTGGCTGCCTGATAAGATTGACACGGATAAAATCGACTGTAAAGAAATTATTATGGAGAATGATACACTGATCAGGCCTCAGGCTCTGTTTCCGGTAATACTGATCGCGGGATTTTTCAGTTTTCCGCTTATGCTGGTGCTGTTGGTCGCGACCATACTGCGTGATCCGCAGCAGGAAGCGTCGCGGCAGGCACGCTACTTGGTCTATATTATGATCGGAGTAGGACTCGGCTACATCAACACAACAAAGCCCACGGAATTCTCTGATCTGGGATACTATTACTGGTTATACAACTGGGCGTCCACCAAGTCTCTTGCCGAATACATTGATCTGATACCCAAAGAGTCGGTATATTTCATCTACAATTACCTGATGAGATATCTTACTTTTGGAAATTTCAATCTGTTCATGATTGTCACGACGGTGTTGATGTATTTTCCGGTAATGGCTGCATTCGACCGCATTTTCCGGGAAAACGGACTTCCGGTAAAGTTTGCTGTGATTGCCGCGGTCATATTCGCCTGCTTTAATGAATATTTCTTTTATACGGCGCAGATTGTCCGTCAGGTTTTAGCTGGAAGCGTGGCATTTTACTTTGTCATCCGTATGACATACGAAAATGACAAGTGGTCATATATCGGACTTGCATGCGCAGGATTGGTTCATGCCTCGGCTTTCATATTCGGAATTTATTATATTCTGCGGCTTACCATGAATTGGAAATTCAAATCCAAGGTGTTCATAATTATTGCATCGTTTGCCTTGTTCGGAGTCGTTGTTGGATTGGTTGCATCGTTGTCTGACACTGAGTCCACGCTGACTTATGCCGCACAGCGTGCTCAGTCTGGAGCCGGCGACAAGGTCCATGTCGGCTGGTTTCCGTTGGCGGTATGTTCTTCGGTTATTCCGATGTCATTGCTGGCAATGTGGAAAATGGACTGGGAGAAGCATATTGTCAATATTCTTATACTCGGAATATTCTTGGTCGTATTTGTTTTGGCCAACACTGCAAATCCGTTGTTTGTGTTGAGATTCATGGAATATTGCTATATGTATATTCCGCTGTGTCTGGTCCTTACTCTATGTGTGATTAATCTGGATAGACTTGCATATATGGCAATGTTTGTGACCTTGGCAAGATTTGTCATGGTATTGAATAAAGGTGCTTTTCAATATGAATCGTTTGGAAGCATCTGTCTTGATGGATACCCGTTAATGCTTATAAAAATATTTAGCTGATGCATATCGTTTTAGTTTGCCGGGAATATGTCGGCTCTGCCCGTGGTGGCGGAATAGGCTCATATATGCAGGAAATAGCCCGTGCATATATTGCCAAAGGGCATAGAGTCACGGTTGTTACGGCTTCGGACAATACAAAGAAACAGTCGGAGACTTTGACTTCCGACGGCATAAAAATCATATCGTTGTCTGGTGGTGATTTTCTTGTGCCGTCAGTAGAAGGAAATTCCAGAGTCAGGAAACTACGGTGCTTGTACCGTTTTCATTCCTATCGTAGGAAACTTAAACGGGTTATCGGGTCAATTTCTGATACCGATATAGTGGAGGTGGCGGATTTCGGGGCGGAAGGACTGTATCTTCAGAATCTTAACGTTCCGGTTGTTGTCAGGTTGCATACGCCTCAGTCCCTGTCGATAAGATCTCATGGTCTGGTTAAGCCTGAGTGGTGGCAGATATATAGAACTATCACTTTGCGTGCCGAACGTGACATATTTGCCGCTGCACGATATATGACAGGATGTTCACAGGCAATTCTCCGGTGGGTGTCGGCACATTTCGACATATCGGGCGCTAAAACTGCAGTAATCAACAACCCGGTGTCGGTCTCGCGTATAAATGTTACCGATAAAGGTTCTGACGGCCATAAAGTCATATTTTATGCAGGCACTATCAGCGACACCAAAGGCGTCGGGGATCTGGTGGATGCCTGTGTCATGCTTCGTGACAAAGGATTTGACATAAGGCTTAGGCTTGCCGGTAAAGGAGGTTCATTCCAGACTATGCTCCAAAAACGCGTTATGGACAATGGATGGTCATGGATTGAATTCCTGGGCAAACTCTCCCGTGAGGATGTATTTTCAAATTATTGTTCGGCCGACGTGTGCTGCTTTCCGTCATGGTGGGAAAATATGCCTATGGTAGTTCTGGAATCAATGGCATTGGGAGCGGTGGTGGTATCGACCGATGCTGGAGGAACCGGAGAAATAATTACCGACGGCTTTGACGGGTACCTTTGCCAGAGGAGAAACCCCATGATGCTTTCAAATACACTTCACAAGGCATTGACTCTTTCGCCTGTCGGCCGTAATGAACTTAAAGAAAACGCAAAACAAACGATTCGCGATAGATTCTCGATAGAAAAAATCTCGACTGAGATGCTTGAATTCTTTCATGAGGTGATTGCGGATTTTAAACAGAATCATATATGAGAATTACATGGGTGACGCGTAGCTTTCTTGACTACCGCATACCGGTCTATAAAGCGCTTGATGAACTGTGTGGCCATCAGCTCACGGTCATCTATAATGGCGAGGTTGTGCCGAAAAGATGCCAGGAAAAGTTATCTGCTGTTCTTGGCGGAAGAGCTGTGGCTCTTTCTGGAGAAGTACGGCTTTCTGGCGTTGCGAAGGATAACGCGACAATGGCCAACAAGGGTTTTCGGATTCCAATCCAGAAAGGCCTTGTCAAAGCTATCAGACGGTCAGATCCGGAGGTCATGCTTTCGGACGGATTCTTCCAGTGGACGTATGCCCCGTTATGGGTGAGAATGTTCAACACCCGTCGCATCAGGCATATAATGTGTTATGAAAGAACTCCACATACCGAGCGGAATGCGGGGAGACTGCGCACGTTATATCGTAAGTTTGTGGCTAAATGGATTGATGCCATTGACTGTAACGGCTCGTTGACTGCCGAATACGTAAAAAATACGTTGAAGTATCACAAGCCACTTGCCTTTGGTCACATGACGGCCGAGACGGAAGGCGTCATGACAAGGGTAAGCTCTGTTACCCAATCTCAAATAGATGAAATCGAGAAACGCTATAACCTGAGAGGACTGGTGTTTCTGTATCTGGGGCAATTGATTCCGAGAAAAGGTATAATGGAACTTCTCCGGGCCTGGCGTGACGCGCATCTGAAAGATGCCACTCTCATGCTTGTAGGTGATGGCTATCAGAAAGATGAGATAATGGAATTTGTCAGCCAGAACCATCTTACTGATGTCATCATTGTCGGTGCGATAAACTATGATGATCTTGGCCCGTACTATAAAGCTGCCGACTGCTTTATAATCCCGACTCTGGAAGACAATTGGAGTCTTGTGGTGCCGGAAGCCATGTCGGCAGGCTTGCCGATTGCCTGTTCTGTTTACAACGGCTGCCATCCTGAGCTTGTCCAAAAGGAAAATGGCTGGACGTTCGACCCGTTGAATACCGAAGATACGGTGTGTGTCTTAAGGATGATTTCAGAAAGACGTGACAGTCTGAAGCGGATGGGAGAAGAGTCGCGCCGCATTGTAGCTTGCCATACTCCAGATCACGCAGCCAAGGCTCTTTTCGGTCTATGTAATGACATTATTGACAGATGAGCAGATGGATATCAGAACATATAGGCAGCTGAAGATTATATTGCTATCTGATAGTCAGCGATATAGAATGGGGGGGGGTAAATCACTCGGCCGGAATCTTTTGATTCCGGGATTTAGATTTACATTTTTCATGAGAATATGCTCATATTTGAAATACAGAAAAAGTATCCTGTATATGCCGTTTTATATGCTTCTGAGACACTACAAATATAAATACGGCTATGAGATACATCCGTCAACAGACATTGCCCCCGGATTTTATATCGGACATTTCGGTGGGATTGTCATTAATCAGAAAGCAACGATAGGATATAATGTTAACATATCACAAGGAGTGACAATAGGAAGTAACAACCGTGGTCCGAAATGCGGTTTCCCGACGATTGGAAATAACGTGTGGATCGGACCCGGAGCGAAAATTGTAGGCAGAATCACAATCGGCGATAATGTGGCTATAGCTCCTAATGCAGTGGTCATAAACGATGTGCCAGCCAATTGTTGCGTAGGTGGGATCCCTGCTAAAATTATATCGGATAAAGGCGCCGGAGATGAATACATACAGAATCCAATAGACATTACTGAATATGAAAGAAGAATCTAACATTAAAACAGTCGCATATAAGATATTGAACAGCTTGATTTCAGATTCTCTGTACACTCGGCTGAAGTTTAGAAAGAATCTCCACAGATGGCCAGACTTGAAGAATCCACGCACTTTTAATGAAAAATTATGCTGGCTTAAGCTACACCGGCGGGAACCGGAAATGTCCGTGATGGTAGATAAGGCACAAGCCAAGGATTATGTAAGGGATATCCTCGGTGAGGAATATATCATACCCACATTTGGCCTATGGGAAAGAGCGGAGGACATCGACTTCGGGCTATTGCCGGACAGGTTTGTCATGAAGGGTACTCACGACAGCGGACGTGTTATCGTATGCACCGACAAGAACCAACTGGATTTCGACAGGGCGCGACAGGAAATGCAACAGAGCCTTGATCGTGACTTTTATGCCATAACACGTGAGTGGCCCTATAAGAATGTACCCCACCGCATCATTGCCGAACAGTTCATCCGGCAGTCTGACGGAGGACTGACCGACTACAAATTTTTTTGTTTTAACGGACATGTCGATTGCGTGATGGTCTGCATTGACCGTCATCTTGGAAAGCCCAAATTCTATTTCTTTGACCGGAATTGGAATTTTCTGCGGCTTAATAAGCGCGGAGTTGCAGCTCCCGAAGGCTTCACTCTTCCACGGCCGGAAGGAATGGAACGGATGTTTGAGATTGCGTCTATACTCTCAAAGGGCCAGCCTTTTGTGAGGGTGGATCTATACAATGTTGACGGTAAGATATATTTTGGAGAACTTACATTTTACCCCGATGGAGGAGTGGATCCGAATATTCTCCCATCCACAGATCAAAGATGGGGCGATTTATTAGACTTAAAATAACTTATACGATGAATATAACTATAGTAGGAAGCGGAAATTCAGGATGCGCACATGCATTCTGTCTTGCAAAAGCCGGCCATAGAGTTTCGATATTGAAAACGTCTCATGCCATGCACGATGAGAATTTTGAGATGTTGAAACGTCAAAATGGCATATATGGCATAGACAACACACAACCAGATTGTAATAAAATATTGGTTTCTCTTGATTGTATAACAAGGGATCCCGAAGAAGCATTCAAGAATGCGGAAATAGTTTTTGTGCTGACACAAAGTCTCCAGCATAAAAAAGTTGCTGAATACATAGCTCCTTATATACAGGGCATAAAGGCTATATGTATTGTTCCGGGCAATATGGGCAGTGTGTATTTCAGACGGTTGCTTCCACTTGATGTAATAGTTGCCGAAGGAGAATCAACAGTAATAGACGCACGTATATCGGAGCCGGGAACGGTTAACATCCTTTTTCGTAATGTTAGGAATCTGATCGCTTGCAACCCTGCCTCCGACAATGAAAAGGGTCTTCGAATATTCAATTCGCTGTTCCCAACTTATTGCGGATGTCGGAGTAACATAGTAGAATCTGCAATGCATAATCCTAATCTGGTCGTACATACTATAGGCACGATTATGTCAGCGAGTCGCATCGAATACAGTGGAGGCGAATTTTGGTTATACCGAGAAGGCTTTTCTCCAAGTATCTGGAACCTGATCAGAGATCTTGATAAGGAAAAAAACCGAGTTATCGAGACATACGGAGGTGTGGCCTGCGATTATATCGAATGTTGCAAGTTTCGCAATGAAGAAGATCTTGGCAAAGAAGCAAAAGAGGTTTTTGATGAATATTCGGCCAACGGTTCTCCAAAAGGGCCGGCAACCATACACAATAGGTATATCACGGAGGATGTCCCAAACGGATTATGCCTGCTTGAGTCATTGGCGTATCAAAAAAATATTCCTACACCGGTGACAACTTCTCTGATCAATATTGCGTCCTCGCTTCTGAGAACAGATCTCCGTGCAGAAGCCAGGACCTTATCATCAATGAACATGACCGATGATGAGTTGAAACAAATGATAGGAACCGTCTATTGCGCAGATAAGTTTAACAATGGCTCATATATGCGCAGTGATAGTCATGGGGGGGGGTAATATGTTGATTATTAACGCAATATACATTTCGGGATATGCAGCATGATAATTTTATAAAGCGTGTCGTATATAAGGCGTTGCAACTGATACCTGATTCTGTCTATGTTAGGCTCAAATATAGAAAGGCATTCGGGCGATGGCCAGACCTGAGGAATCCGCGTTCATTTAATGAAAAGCTGACATGGCTTAAACTGCATGATCGTAATCCATTATACACAGCTATGGTGGACAAATATGAGGCGAAACGCTATGTGGCGGGTATAATTGGAGACGAATATATAATACCGACATACGGCGTGTGGGATCGGGCCGAAGACATTGATTTCGAAGCCCTGCCTGATAAATTTGTTCTGAAAGCGACTCACGATAGCGGACGGGTGATCATCTGCCGAGACAAGTCGACTTTGGACAGGCAAAAGGCAATCCGTGAAATGCGATTGTCGTTGCGCCGGAATTTTTATGCAGTCACACGGGAATGGCCATATAAAAATGTAAAACCACGAATTATCGCTGAAAAGCTTCTTGAAGTTGCAGATAATGCTGAACTTGCTGACTATAAGGTACACAATTTCAATGGAGTCCCCAAGGTCATACTTGTTTGTCGAGACCGATTCAGAGATACCGGTCTCACCGAAGATTTTTTCGACTCGGAATGGAAGCACCTTGATGTACGTCGTCCAGGACATCCCAATGCGCCTATATTAGAAGACAAGCCCGAAGAATTGGACAAGATGCTTGAACTTTCAGAAAGGCTTTCAAAATCATATCCTTTTATGCGAACGGATTTCTACAGTGTTGGCGGGAAGGTGTATTTCGGTGAAATTACGCTGTATCCGGCATCTGCCGCTGTTCCGTTTGTCCCTGAATCATTCGATGATTTATTAGGTAAAGAATTCAATGTCACAAATCTGATGGGGGGGGGTAAAATTCTGACTTTCAGAAATATATCAATTTTAATCCAGCTGGCTGACAGTTCGACTGCTGACAATTCGATCAACGACTATAAATTCTTCTGCTTTAATGGTCGTGTTAAATTCATGAAGGTAGATCTTGATAGAAGTACGGAGCATAGGGCAAATTATTACGACAGAGATTTCAGACTTCTTGAATTCGGGGAAGTGGAGTATCCACCGGATTTTGCAAGGAAAGTTGATAAGCCCGCATGCTTTAAATCCATGATAGAATTGGCCGAAAAAATTGCTCGTAAAATGCGGTTTGTACGGGTCGATTTCTATGAGATTGATAAGCATGTATTTTTCGGTGAAATCACGTTTTATCCGTCTTCAGCCGCAGGCCGGTTCACGGTCCCTACTGCTGATCTGGAAATCGGTAAATTACTAAAACTATAATAATGAAAGTTCTTTACGTTCATAACAAGTATGCGAAGCCGAGCGGCGAGGAACATGCAGCCAATGAACTTGTCGAATTACTTCGTGAACATGGACATGATGTCAAGTGGTTCACTCGTAGTTCCGCAGAAATAGCTGATTCCTCGCTGGGTAAAATCAAGGCTTTGGTAACAGGCATATATAATCCATGTTCTGCCAAAGCATTATCGAAAGTTCTTGATGAATACAGGCCAGACATAGTACAGGTGCAGAACCTTTATCCATTGTTGTCTTCATCGGTTTTTGATCCGATCAAAAAGAGAGGTATTCCGGTTGTGATGCGTTGTCCTAATTATAGGTTATTTTGTCCTGAAGGTCTTTCATTAGATCCCACAGGCAAGATATGCGAAAGATGTTGGGGAGGTCATGAAATCAACTGTGCCAGACTCAACTGTATGGGCAGCAGGAGCAAGAGCATCGGTTATGCCCTTCGCAACGCGTTCGGTCGCATCTCCGGCAATATTGTCAGGGGAGTAGACGTGTTCATAGTGCAGAGTGAATTTCAAAAACAGAAATTTATGGGGCAGGGCATTCCAGCAGAACGTATAGGCATACTTGCGGGTATCTCTCCCCGGTTGGAGACATCCTCCTCCGATACTCTCGGTGACTGGGTCAGCTTTGTCGGAAGGGTCAGCGCTGAAAAAGGTATTTACGAGTTTATTGACGCGGCAAGAATGAACCCGGAAATCCCGTTTAAGGTCGCTGGAAATCTGGACTCTAATTTTAACCTCCCGGATGATATTCCGGCAAATGTCGAATTTGTGGGGTTCAAGAAAGGTAAAGAATTGGATATCCTGTATATAAATTCTCGCCTTGTGGTGGTGCCAAGCAAATGGTACGAGGGTTTTCCTAATGTGATAGTGAGAGGAATGCTCCATCATAAGCCGGTGATAACCAGTCGAGAGGGCGCTATGCAGTCAATTATAGATTCAGGCATAAACGGCATTCTTGTCCTTCCTGGCGATGCGTTGGCTTTAGGCAAAGCAATTGGAGACCTGTATTTTGACAAAGAAAAATGCAGGGAATTTGGCGACAATGGCTATCGTAAAGCCGCAACCGTCTATTCTCGTGAGACTATCTACGAGGAACTCATGGGTATTTATGCACAGGCCATCAGGCAGAACGGTGCAGGCGTCCGGCGGTAGCCGATATATTTAAATTATTCGAATATATTCCAATTAAGTATCGTAGTTATGAAGACATATTTCAACATCCGTTATGAGTTTGACAAGAAGCGGGTGCATGAATCCATAGCTGAACGTCTTACACAACCAGGATCAGACTATATTTGTGTAGCAGACGGTGTGATCATGAACACAGCAAACAGGGATTCCGGATATCTTGAAATCATCAACGGCGGGCTGTTGACCATTTGCGATAGCGGATATGTCCCCCTGTACATCAAATGGATCTATGGTGAAAAATTCGAACAATACTGTGGCAGCGAAATCTTTTATGATATTATTGCAAGTCGCAAATACAGAATGATCTTTCTTGGTACCCAACAGGCCACCCTTGACGGGTTGAAGTCAGAACTTGTCAAGATCAATTCTGATGTTAAAGACATGACCTTTTATGAACTGCCATTCTGCAAGGTTACGGAATTTGACTATCCGGCTATCGCGGAAATGATAGAAAAGGATGGCGCGGATATAGTCTGGATCGCATTAGGCGCTCCTAAACAGGAAATCTTTATGTCGTGTCTTAAACCTCATTTGAGACATGGTGTGATGATTGCTGTGGGAGCTGCATTTAAATTTTTCAGTGGCAGTGGTGTACAGCGTGCTCCAGAGTGGATGGTTCGCCATCATCTCGAATTTCTCCACCGTATTGCAAAAGAACCCAACAAACAGCTGCGCCGTTGCTTCCATATTATCCGAACTCTCCCTGGACTGTTGTTTAAAGAGTGGAGGAGGTCGAAGAATTAACCGTTATCGCCGATACGCGTTGGCGTGAATCCTTAAAGGGGGAATAATAATCAGATATTGACAAAAACCGATAATATACGAGAAAATGAAAACCGCATTAATCACAGGTGTTACAGGCCAGGACGGCTCGTTTCTGGCTGAGTTTTTATTGGACAAGGGTTATGACGTCCACGGCACCATACGCCGTTCGTCGGTGGATTTTCGTGAGCGCATTGCCCATCTGGAGGGCCATCCGAACTTCCATCTTCATTACGCCGATCTTGGCGACTCAATGTCGATTATCCAGGTGCTGAACAAGGTGAAGCCCGATGAAGTGTATAACCTCGCTGCCCAGAGCCATGTGCAGGTCAGCTTCGACTCTCCTGAATTTACCGCTGATGTCGACGCCACCGGCGTGCTTCGTATACTTGAAGGCATCCGCCAGTGCGGACTTGCCGAAACTTGCAGGTTCTATCAGGCCTCTACTTCGGAACTTTACGGCAAGGTGGAGGAAGTGCCGCAGAATGAAAAGACCCCGTTTCACCCATACAGCCCTTATGCGGTCGCAAAACTCTATGGTTTCTGGATTGTAAAGGAATATCGTGAGGCATACAATATGTTCGCTTGTTCCGGCATTCTGTTTAACCACGAATCCGAGCGCCGTGGCGAGACTTTCGTCACACGCAAGATCACTCTTGCGGCTGCACGCATCGCGCAGGGAAAGCAGGACAAACTCTATCTTGGCAATCTTTCATCGCTCCGTGACTGGGGCTATGCCAAGGACTATGTGGAGTGCATGTGGCTCATCCTTCAGCAGGAACGTCCGGAAGATTTCGTCATAGCCACAGGCGAGCAGCACTCTGTGCGCGAGTTCTGTCTCTATGCCTTCCGTCGTGCCGGAATCGAGCTTGACTTCGTGGGCGAAGACGAAAACGAGAAAGGCATCGACAAAGCTACCGGAAAAGTTGTGATCGAGGTTTCTCCCGACTTTTATCGTCCCACCGACGTCGTGAATCTCTGGGGTGATCCTACAAAGGCCAAACAGCAGCTCGGATGGGATCCGGCCAAAAAGACGTCGTTTGAACAGCTTGTCAACCTCATGGTGGACGCCGACATGGCTAAAGTTGCCGTTGAACGTGCCGGAGAGCATGTGCGTACCAACTTGGCCGAATATCTTGAGAAAGGAATTGTGAAATGATGCTGAAAGATTCCAAAATCTATGTGGCCGGCCATCGTGGAATGGTCGGTTCCGCCATCGTGCGGGAGCTGAAACGACAGGGCTACACCAATATAATCACTCGCACCCATCAGGAACTGGATCTTATCAATCAGCAGGCAGTCAATGATTTCTTTGCCGCCGAACGACCGGAATACGTCTTCCTTGCGGCGGCAAAGGTCGGAGGTATCATCGCCAATTCCACCGCATTGGCCGACTTCATGTACGACAACATGATGCTGGAGATGAACGTCATCCATGCCGCATGGAAAAACGGGTGCAAAAAACTCGAATTCCTCGGCTCGTCGTGCATCTATCCTCGCATGGCGCCGCAGCCCATGCCCGAAAGTTGCCTGCTGACATCCGAGTTGGAAAAGACCAACGAAGCATACGCCCTCGCCAAGATCAGCGGGCTGAAATATTGCGAATACCTCAATCGGCAGTATGGCACTGACTATATCTCTGTCATGCCTACAAATCTCTACGGTCCGAATGACAACTACCATCCTGAACACAGCCATGTGCTGCCGGCGCTTATCCGCCGTTTCCACGAGGCGAAGGAGTCCGGAGTTGAAAGCGTGACATGCTGGGGCGACGGCAGCCCGTTCCGTGAGTTTCTTTATGTCGACGACCTTGCCAACCTGTGTGTGTTTCTTATGAACAACTACAGCGGCAGCGAGACAGTCAATGCCGGTACAGGCAAGGAGCTGACCATAAAAGAGCTGACCGAGCTTGTTGCCGAGACTGTAGGTTATGAGGGAGAGATAAAATGGGACACCTCGCGGCCCAACGGCACGCCACGCAAACTCCTCGATGTAAGCAAAGCCACAAAGCTCGGCTGGACATATCAGACAGAACTGGCCGATGGCATTCGTTTAGCCTACGAAGATTTCCTTTCAAATCCATTACGGGCTGAGAGATGAAAATCATACTTCTTTCAGGCGGCTCGGGCAAACGCTTATGGCCATTGTCGAATGACGCCAGATCCAAACAGTTCCTGCGTTTGCTCACGGCACCCGACGGCACGAAAGAATCCATGATACAGCGGGTTGTACGCCAGATACAGGCCGCCGGTCTTACCGATGATATCGTCATTGCCACAGGAACCAATCAGAAGGATTCGATAGAGAATCAGCTCGGTGATTCCATAACGGTTGTCACAGAGCCGTGCCGTCGCGACACGTTCCCGGCTATTATGCTGGCTTGCTCTTATCTGGCCGGCCAGGGCACTCCGATGGACGAGCCGGTCATTGTCATGCCGTGCGATTCATATACCGACACCGGTTATTTCACCGCGATAGCAACGATGGCCGGAGCGGTCTGTGAAGGTCTCGCCGATATGGTCCTTATGGGAGTGCAGCCGACATATCCGTCTTCTAAATACGGTTATATTGTGCCGGACCGTGACTCACAATGCGTTGGACATGCCGCTATGCCTGTAAGACGCTTCACCGAGAAGCCCGACGTGCCGACTGCCGAACGGCTGATCGCCCAAGGGGCATTGTGGAACGGTGGCGTATTTGCTTTCCGCCTTGGCTACCTTATGGCCATCACTGAAACCGTGAAACCCCATGCCGATTTCGCGGCTTTGCGAAAAGGCTACGGCGATCTGCCTAAAATAAGCTTCGACTACGCCGTGGTTGAGAAAGCGGCATCGGTTGCTGTGGTATCTTACTCCGGCCAGTGGAAAGATCTCGGCACATGGAACACGCTGACCGATGAGCTTGACGTACACACATACGGCAACGTCCATGAAGAGTCTACCGACAACACCTATATAATCAACGAACTTGAACTGCCCGTTGTCTGCATCGGAACCAAAGATCTTGTCATCGCTGCATCCCCCGACGGTATTCTCGTCTCTGAACGCAAACTGAGCGAGAACCTCAAGCATCTCGTTGACGGTATCGGCAAGCGGCCCATGTATGAGGAACGTCGCTGGGGAGAGTATAGGGTCATCGACTTCATCGATTTTCCCGATGGATTCTGCGCTTTGACGAAGCAGCTGCTTATCAAGCCCGGCTGCTCGATAAGCTATCAGCGCCACAGCCTTCGTGACGAGACCTGGACAATTATCGACGGCATGGGAGAAATCGTCGTCGAAGGAGAACGCCGGCCGGTAAAGCGGGGAGATGTGATATCCATTCCGCATGGACAGCTCCATGCCATCAGGGCAATCACCGCACTGACTCTCATCGAAGTGCAACACGGCTCAGAACTGGAAGAAGGAGACATCGAGAGATTCGAATACCGATGGTAGCTCCGAATCCGTCACAATACTGAAGCTGACACTCAAATGAATCGCCGTAGTCTATTTTCAAGATTACGGCGATTCATTTATATGATCCAGAGTGATTGGCTAATCGGCGTTGTCATCCACAGCAGAGGGTTCAGGCCGGTCTATCTCCACAATGACTTTGCCGATCTTTGCGCTGTCCATCGACGCGATTTCAAAGCTGATGTTGTTCCACGTCAGCTTTTCGCCCACTACGGGAAGATATTTCAGCTCCTCGAGCAAAAATCCGCCTAATGTGGAATATGATGCAGGACTATATAGATCCTCCAGCTCGAAATGATGGAGAAAGTCATAAAACGGGATCTGTGCGTCCACACACCATTTGTCGTTGCCGTCGGCCGGGCTGATGTACTGCGACCCGGTCTGGGCCGACAGCACTCCCACCAGTCCCTCAAGGATGTCGCTGGGAGTCACCACTCCGGCCAGTTCCCCGAATTCGTCACATACCAGTGCGAAATGTTCGTTCTTTGATTTAAGTCGGTCGAGAGCGTCATACACAGTCATAGTTTCAGGAAAGAAAAGCGGGTCGCTTGTCACATCCTCAAGTCTGAAACCGGGATTGTCGATGGTCAGAATCAGCTGTTTCAACGACACCACTCCGCATATATCGTGCTTTTCCCTCAGACAACGCACTGGATATGAGCTGTGGAGCTCCTCAGCAAGCTGCCGCTTGATCTCCTCCGCGCTCATGTCCATGCTTAAAGTGGCCACGTCTATTTTGGGTGTCATGATCGACGACACCCTCAGATCTCCGAGAATGAGCGCTCGCTCCATGATCTCCTGTTCCACTTCCCGCACCTCACCGGCATCGGTGCCGTCCTGGATCAGGGATTTTATCTCGTCTTCCGTCACGCTGTTGGCGTTTTTCTTCAGACCCAGCAACTTTACGAAGAAAGCGGTCGATACCGACAGAAGCCACACCAGCGGCATCGCCGCCACCGACAGCAGGTGCATCGGGCGCGACACCACCTTGGCCACGCTGTTGGCCGCCGCCAGCCCAATGCGCTTAGGCACCAGCTCTCCCACGACTATCGACAGATACGTCACTGCGGCCACAATCAATATCTGGCCTGTTGTGTGGGCCAGACGCGGCTGAAGGCCCCACTGCTGCAGCTGAGCGCCCACCTCGTCGGCTATGGCGGCTCCGGAATACAGACCCGTAAGGATTCCGATCAGCGTTATGCCGATCTGTATGGTCGACAGAAAACGGTCGGGATCCTCCGCCAGTTTCATCGCCGTGGCTGCGCCTTTGCTTCCATGGCGGGCGTCGGTGCTCAGCCTGGACTTTCGTGCCGAGATCAAAGCGATCTCCGACATGGAAAAAATCCCGTTCAAAAGAATCAGAGCTACAATAATAACTATATCATCCATATATTTCAGTTGCAAACGTGTCTTGATGGTGCGTCCGCCGTGGTCTGTACACCTACTTTTCCATAATCTCAACAACCGCCGGCCGCTTTTTGTTTATAAACGGCATCATCCGGCGTCTCTCCCGTCCTGATATTGAGTGGCAGAGTAGGCTCTGCGTCCCTTTGTACGCGTTCTTCTTTACATCGTTGCCCAGACGTAAAGATTCTCAACCGCAAAGATAAAAAGATGTATCCATATAGCCAAGATGGCTATAGGCTAAATAGTCGGGACACTCTATTTTATCATAGTCTGTTTTTGGTATTTAGACTAAAATTTACGATCTTTAACGCGTGGGTAGTTGCCGGTATATCGGCAATACAAAATTTATTAATTGTGGATAAAGATAAACAGGCGCTTGAAGAACATCTTGAAGCTTGCAAAAGCCAGCTCAGAAACATTATGTGCTCGGCAGACTACAACTTCCCGACTGACCGAGAGTTGGACATGCTCATTTTCCTAAACAACGAGATAGACCGTCTTGAAAAAGAAATCGACCTCTTTTATGACGAAGACGACGAGGAAGATGATGATATTGTCAAACAGTTTTTTGGAATCAAATAGAGATGTTAAATATAGATAGAATAATTGCTTTGATTGATGCTTACCTTGAAACAAAAGGACTCAATTGTGTTAAATTAAGCGAAGTTTACTTTTATCTTGAAAAGAACGGAGCATTCCGCTCTACAAAAGGGCAACTGTTACGAAGACTGTTGCGGGCCGGCAGAATACCCAATGCCACACAACCTGGAGGTAAAGGCAGTGCATGGTATATCTGTCATTCAGGTACAAATAAAAATAGAAAACAGGATAAGCCAAATATTACAGCACCAATATATCATCTCTCCTGTATTGACCCAAAAAAAGTTATATATTTAACGTTTTAGTGGTTCTGTTGTATAACAACGATCCTGCAACTCTTTGAGCTGCAGGATCGTTCGCTGTCTTTCATCAGACTTTTGTGGAGTTGGGGGGATTTGAACCCCCGTCCAGTCGTGGAACTAATGAGTTTTCTACATGCTTAGCCGCGAATTGGTTTTCGTGTGCCGGCAGGCCCGTGGCCGCCAACCGTCACCTTAGCTCCTGTGGATTTCGGAAGCCGCGCGGAGCACTTGGTTTCCTATTCCCGATTTTACTGCACCGCCTGATCGAGGAGTCTCGGGACGACGACTCTCGGGCGATGTCTCGTCTCTGCAACTATTGCGGAGATAAAGCTGATCTACTATACTTCAATCAAGCAGCGAGAGCGTAGTTGTTTTCGCCATTTGAAATTTTGATGTCCCAGATTAAAGAGCGTAGCCATCATTGCTCTGCATGCTTACGCACCACTTCTACACGCTGTCAAAGCCGGTCAACCCCGTGTGTCAGTCGATTGGTAATCACTGCAAAGATACGAATTTTGGCGGCTGCCTGCAAATTTTTTTATTTTTTATTTGGAGATTAACTTTTTTACATATACTTTTGCTGCGTGATAGCGGTGTACATCACTGCACTTCTTTTCTTGACTTTAATTTTCGATTTGTATGGGCATGAAAATGAAGCGAGCATCGGTGTGAATGTCGGTCGGCGGTGAAATG
>ERZ778497.347-NODE-347-length-41256-cov-5.397078_pt1 | contig 41256 bp, 33 predicted proteins | sample MGYA00509938_ERZ778497 | MGnify/ENA primary metagenome ERZ778497 (study PRJEB29527, sample SAMN07138969) | mouse gut metagenome | material: feces | host: mouse | place: China:Nanjing | collected 2016-01-25 ... | reverse complement strand
TAAGACGGACAGACGCAGGAAGAAAGCCCTGGAGCTATATCGATACCTGAGCAACAACAGGGAGGGCCTGGTTCCCTGGCAGAAACGGGGGATAGAGATACCGGCGGCACCGGAAGGGATCGTATACAAAGGGATGGGGGTGCAGGAAAGCCAGAACTGTACAGTGATAACGCTGCGGATGAAGCACCGGAGGATGCGCTGGTCGGTAGACGGCGCGAACAACATGGCGAAGATACTGTACCGGAAGGAGAACCGGGAACTGGGCGAAACGATAGAAAGGTATGCGGATGGCTTCCTCCCCATATCAGGGATGGAAGATGCCGTCAGGACACTGAGTGCGGCGAAAGCACCAAAGAAAGACGGGAAAGGGAACCCTTATGTGGACAGGATGGGCAGCCACATGCCCCTGTTGGACGCAATGCGGACGGCATCCGGAAAGGCATTCACAGCAGCTTTCGTTGATTAAAAAGCAAAACAGGCTTATATCAAAAATGGAAATTGAATTATCAGAAAATAGCAGAAGATGTCGGACATCTATAAAAAGAGAAAAATGCCAATTAAGACTTGACACATACTTGTACATCTGATCTGTTGCATTTCAAAAGGAAGTGTGCTATATTATGTATAGCTTTGCAGGAAGCGGGATGCAGGTGCTGTGCTGCCGGAAGGCAGTGCGGTGAAAAGGGAAACAGGTGAAAGTCCTGTGCGAACTCGTCACTGTAAACAGGGAGCGGGATGCCATAGAGCCACTGAGCGATTGGGAAGGCGGCATTGCTGTGAGGATCTGTAAGTCAGGAGACCTGCCTGTAGAAGATTCGGGAAGCGTTCCGGTGTCAGAATATCAGAGATCTGGCAGGAACCGGTATGCAGACCCCGGGGCCACGAGTAACTGGTCGCAGATGTCAAAAAGATACAGCATCATTGCGTCCTCTTATCAGATGCCTCTCCAGATTCCGGAGGGCATTTTTATATTTTATCAGAACGGCCTGCGACGTTCAAAAAGGAGGAACCATATGAGAAGAAACATGTCAGTTTTGCTGGCCGCGCTTTTGGCGCTTGCACTCTGTCTGAGCGGATGCGGCAGCAACGAAACCCCGTCCGCAGCGGAACCTGCGGCAGATTCTGCCCCTGCAGAGGAAACACAGGAACCTGAGGAAGCTGAGGTGCCGGAAGGATCAGAGGAAGCTTCTGATCAGGAGAAGGCGGATGAAGCAGCTGCTCTGATTGACGCAATCTATGTACAGCAGAGAACCGACGAAACCGATGCGCAGTGTGCGGCGGCGAAGGCGGCGTGGGATGCACTGACCGATGCGCAGAAGGAGCTTGTGGAAGGTGAAGAAGCGGATCCCGATTACTTCGGCAGAGATACCGGTGATGCTTCCAAAGACGATCCGCGCAACCAGGACGAGATCGGAGAGAATGAACTTCTGGTCGTCAGCTTCGGTACATCTTTTAATGACAGCCGCGTGGCGGACATCAAAGGAATCGAGGATGCGCTGGCAGCAGCAAATCCGGACTGGTCTGTAAGAAGAGCGTTTACAGCCCAGATCATCATCAACCATGTGCAGGCAAGAGACGATGAGAAGATCGATAACATGCAGCAGGCGCTGGACCGTGCAGCAGCCAGCGGGGTGAAAAATCTTGTGGTGCAGCCCACTCATCTGATGCACGGTGCAGAGTACGATGAACTGATGGAAGCTGTTGAAGGCTGCAAGGATAAATTTGAGTCTGTAAAAGTTGCAGAGCCGCTGCTGGGCGAAGTGGGTACGGATGCCACAGTCATCAATGCGGACAAGAAGGCAGTTGCAGAGGCGGTGACGGCGGAAGCTGTGAAAGATGCCGGTTATGACAGTCTGGATGCGGCTAAGGAAGACGGCGTTGCATTTGTGTATCTGGGACATGGAACCTCCCATACGGCAAAGGTTTCCTACAGCCAGATGCAGACCCAGATGAACGATCTTGGATATGACAATGTGTTTATCGGAACGGTGGAAGGAGAGCCGGAGGAGACGGCCTGTGAAGCAGTCATAGAAGCGGTTGCCGGGGGCGGCTACCGCAAAGTAATCCTGCGTCCGCTGATGGTAGTGGCAGGAGATCATGCGAACAATGATATGGCCGGTGGCGATGAGGATTCCTGGAAAAGCATGTTTACAGCATCCGGTAAATTTGACAGTGTGGATGTGCAGATCGCAGGACTTGGCCGGATTCCGGCGATACAGGATCTGTATGTTGCGCATACGGCAGCAGTAATGGAATAAAAGTCAGCTGCCCGCCGGAAGAATAAGATGGACGGACAGCAGGAAAACAGGAAGTGGAAATATGAAAAGAAAAATCATCAGATTCGTCAGTGCAGCTGTTGCAGCAGCCGCACTTTTGACCGGCTGTATGTCCCCGGACGGCCGGGAAGGGGCAGGAGATCATAAGACAGCAGAATCACAGGAACCGGCAGAGGATCAGGAGACGGCAGGGGCATCAGAGCCGGAGGCGGTTTCTGACGCAGAGACAGAAGCGCCGGAGGAAAAAGCGGCCGTACCGGCAGCGGCACTGGAGGACGGCGTCTATACGGCGGAGTTTGATACGGACAGCAGCATGTTTCACATCAGCGAGGCATGTGATGGAAAAGGTACACTGACGGTGGAGAACGGTGAGATGGTGATACATGTCTCTCTGGCTTCCAAAAATATTGTGAATCTGTTTCCCGGGCTTGCAGAGGATGCGCGCAGGGATGGAGCAGTGCTTCTGGAGCCGACGGTCGATTCCGTTACCTACAGCGACGGTATGACAGAAGAGGTCTACGGATTTGATATCCCGGTTCCGGCGCTGGAGGAAGAATTTGACCTGGCACTGATCGGAACAAAAGGAAACTGGTACGATCATAAGGTCTGTGTTACGAATCCCGAGAAGCTGGAATAGAGCATACATATCGGACTTTGAATGATGAGCATTCGGAGGCTGCCGCAGAAGCTGAAGGCTTTATTCTGCGGCAGCCTTACATTTATATTTCAGGACTGGAGTGATCACTATGAAAAAAGGAATACGGTTTTGGAAATTCAGAATACCGGCATATGCAGTTCTTCTGGGCATAAGTCTTCTGGCTGTCCGCCTGTCTGTTCTTGGGGCGGAAGGGACAGAAGGCCCGGAGGCGGCGCTCATTGAGATGGAGGATGGAGAATATGCCATAGAAGTGGAGTTGACAGGCGGAACAGGAAGAACGACGGTGAGTTCTCCGGCGGGGCTGACGGTGCTGGACGGACACGCGTATGCCAGGATCCAGTGGAGCAGTTCCCATTATGACTATATGCTGGTGGACGGCAAAAAGTATCTGCCTCTTTCAGAAGAAGGCTATTCTACATTTGAAATTCCCATTACAGTATTCAACGAGCCCATGGAGGTCGTGGCGGATACAACGGCCATGAGCACGCCCCATGAGATTGCCTATCAGCTGACGTTTGATCTGGATGGAGTTATGTCCAAAAATGAGACGCCTCAGGCAGCGGCCAGGAAGGTCGTCGGTATGGTGTTTCTGGTTATTCTGATCTGTATGACTGTTTCCTGTGTAAATAAAAGAAAGAGAATGGGCAGAAGATGAAAAAGAAGTGGATGGCGGCAGGCCTGATGATCCTGTCCGTATATGTGCTGACTGCCTGCATGGCCGGACAGCAGAGTACGGATTCCCCCGATAATAAAAATATCAGTGCAGAGCTTGTCTGGGACAGCAGCATGGAACTTCGCTATGCTACAGAATTTCAGGTGGACAGGTATGAAGGAGGCTATGAGCTTTTGACCATTGTTCAGGACGGCCGTTACCTGGTGGTGCCGGAGGGGAAGGAGGCTCCGTCAGATCTGAGTGAGGATATTGTGGTTCTGCAGCAGCCCATTGAACATATTTATCTGGTGGCGTCTGCGGTTATGGATATGTTCGTGTCGCTGGATGCGCTGGATCGGGTTGGATTTTCCGGTTTAAGGGCAGATTCCTGGTACATAGAGGAGGCCAGAGCGGCCATGGAGCGTGGAGAGATCCTTCATGCAGGCAGTTATTCGGCGCCCGATTATGAGCAGATCGTGTCGAAGGGCTGTGGGCTGGCAGTGGAAAATACGATGATCTATCATACGCCGGAGGTGAAGGAGCAGCTGGAGAAACTGAAGGTTCCTGTGCTGGTGGATTATTCCAGCTATGAGAGCAATCCTCTTGGCCGGACAGAATGGGTCCGGCTGTATGGCGTGCTGGTGGGGAAAGAAGAAGAAGCGAAAAAAGCCTTTGAAGAAGAGGTTCGGGCCTTTGAGGCTGTCGATCAGGAAGAAAAGACGGGAAGTACAGTGGCTTTTTTCTATATTTCGACCAACGGCGAAGTCAATGTGCGCCGTTCTTCCGACTATCTGCCGAAGATGATTACAATGGCGGGGGGCAGTTATGTGTTCGAGCATCTGGGAGAGGAAGAGGATACGGCTTCCTCCAATGTGACCATGCAGATGGAGGAATTCTATGCGGCGGCCAAAGACGCGGATTATATCATCTATAACAGCACCACCACAGAGGAGCTGTCCTCCATAGAGGAGCTGCTGGAAAAAAGCAGTCTTCTGGAAAAGTTTCGGGCGGTGCAGGAGGGCAACGTCTACTGTACCACCAAAAATCTGTATCAGTCCTCCATGGAGCTTGGGACGATTATATCCGACCTGCATAAAATGCTCACAGGCAGGGGTGATATGACTTATCTGTACCAGTTGGAGTAGACAATGAAAAACAAACGATATGTACTGTCATTTATGATACTGGGAACTCTGACGCTTTTTTTTCTGGCGCTGAATCTGTGTGCAGGAAGCGTGAGGATTCCCCTGGGAGAGGTGCTGAACATTCTTGGAGGCAGAGAAGCAGACGGGACATTTACGGATATCATTATGGAGATCCGGTTTCCCCGGGCGCTGGCAGCGGCCGTTCTCGGAGGAGCGCTGGCGCTGTCCGGATATCTGCTGCAGACCTTTTTTCAAAATCCCATTGCAGGTCCCTTTATTCTTGGGATATCCTCCGGAGCGAAGCTGGTGGTGGCTCTGGTGATGGTGTGTTCTCTGGGGCGGGCCGTTCATGTAAGTTCCATGGTGATGATCGCAGCCGCCTTCGTGGGGGCCATGATCTCCATGGGTTTTGTTCTCCTGATGTCCCGGATGATGGACCGGATGTCCATGCTGATCGTGAGCGGCGTGATGATCGGCTATATCTGTTCCGCGGTGACAGATTTTATCGTGACCTTTGCAGACGATTCCAATATTGTGAATCTGCACAACTGGTCAAAAGGCAGCTTTTCCGGGATCAGCTGGGAAAATGTCATACTTCTGTCGGCCGTCACCTTTCTGTCGTTTCTTATGGTATTTTGCATGTCCAAACCCATCAGCGCCTATCAGATGGGAGAAGCCTATGCCAGAAATATGGGGGTCAATATTCCGCTGTTTCGTTCCCTGCTCGTAGTCCTGTCCAGCGTGCTGTCGGCCTGTGTGACCGCATTTGCCGGACCGGTCTCCTTTGTGGGGATCGCGGTGCCGCATCTGGTGAAGAGCCTGTTCCGGACGACGAAGCCGATTCTGATGATTCCGGGCTGCTTTCTGGGGGGAGCGGTCTTCTGCCTTTTGTGCGATCTGCTGGCGAGAATTCTGTTTGCGCCTACGGAGTTGAGTATCAGCACGGTAACGGCTGTATTTGGAGCGCCCATCGTGATCTTTATCATGATCCGGCGAAAGAAAGGGAAAGCAGAGTAAGGCGTATGGAAGAGTTTTATTTTTATACCGAGGGCCTGACGGTAGGCTATGAGGGCGTTCCGCTCATTAAAAATATTGAGATCCGGCTGAAAAGAGGAGAGCTCCTTACCCTGATCGGACCAAACGGAGCAGGAAAGACAACGATTTTAAAGAGTATCATCCGTCAGCTTTCGCCTCTTGGAGGTATGGTCTGTCTGGACGGGAAAAAGATGCGGGAGTTTTCGGGAAAAGAGCTTTCAAAAAAGCTTTCCGTGGTTCTTACCGGGCGGGTGCGTCCGGAACTGATGACCTGTGAAGACGTGGTGGCGACGGGCCGCTATCCTTATACCGGGAAATTCGGAGTATTGTCAGAAGCGGATCGTCGGATCGTCCGGGAGTCCATGGAACTGGTTCATATTGAAGAACTGGCGGACCGGGATTTTACGCAGACCAGCGACGGACAGAAGCAACGCGTCATGCTGGCCCGTGCCATCTGCCAGGAGCCGGAAATTATCGTGCTGGACGAACCGACTTCCTTTCTGGATATGAAATACAAGCTGGAATTTTTATCCATTATCCAGAACATGTCCAGGACCCGGAATCTGTCGGTCATCATGTCCCTCCACGAGCTGGATCTGGCAGGACGGATTTCTGATAAGATTGCCTGTGTACGGGGCGATCGGATCGACCGGCTCGGAACGCCGGAAGAGATCTTTTCCGAAGGATATATTCAAAAGCTGTACCAGATGACTGCCGGCTCTTATGATGAACGGACCGGCAATCTGGAGCTGGAGCCGGTACAGGGAAAGCCGGAGGTGCTGGTCCTCTCCGGCAACGGGACCGGCACGGCCGTCTACCGGAGGCTGCAGCGGGAAGGGATTCCTTTCGCCGCCGGGATTCTATGGGAAAATGACCTGGACTATCCGTCTGCAAAAGCGTTGGCGGCAGAGGTGGTCAGCGTGAAGGCGTTCTGCAGAATCGATGAAAAGGCCATGAAAAGGGCGAAAGAGCTGATCGATGCGTGCAGGCAGGTAATCTGTACGATGGATGAACTGGAGACAGGGGAATTCTATCAGGAGCTGACGGAACTGATGGAGTATGCGAAGAGACAGGGGAAGTAATCCATGAAATTTATATATCTGGCATTTGAAAATTGTCGGAAAAGTATGATAAACGGCACAGAGATCAAAGCTTTGTGCGTGCAGGAATTCAGTGCCGTTTATAGAGAACGAAAAAGGGGCAGAATGCCCCTTTTTGCGTTATGAAAGTTTTTCGGGTTATACAGATACTGGTTTTGATGGCCATATATCAAAATACAGTAAGTATCAATATGGTTAAGTCCGATCACAGAAAGGGAGAAAAAGCGGATTCGTAAGTCGGCATGTGAATACATATGGTAGTCCGTTTTACAGGAACTTTCTGCATCCTGCTTTTTACCATGAATGACGCATACAGAACCATAGTTGTGCTTACCGTATCCAGATTCGTCCTTGCCGGTATTGGGGATTTTATCCTGATAGGGAGATACGGCGATCTGGGGGCGGTATATTCGGATATTATTACGAACGGTATGGTGTCTGTGGCTGCACTGGCCTGCGCCGTCCGGGGCGGCCTCATCCGTCCTGGCAGGCCGGACCGGGCATTTGCCGTGTCATGGCTCAGAATCGGGTCGTTTGCCGGAATGCAGATTTTTCTGGACAATTTCATTTATGCGGTTCTGGTCTGCAGGATGGTAAATGCCGTATCCGAGAGCGGAAATTACTGGGTCGCCAATAATTTTATATGGGGCTGGATGCTCATACCGGTATCCTGTTTTGTACAGATCATACAGAAAAACAGACTTGGAGCAATGACGTGGAAAAACAGCATGAGATATATCCTGCTGTTCTGTTCTCTGTGGTTTGTGACGATGCCGTTTTGGAAAGTGTTTCTTACCTATGGAATGGGAGTGAAGGATGCGGCGGACGTCCTGCAGATCCTCCGGTTCATGGTGCCGTTTTATGTCTGTTATGCGGTGTCGGCCTGCATCGACGGATGGTTTGTTTCGTATGGAAAAACCGTATACATATTGATCAATTCAGCTGTGGTAAATATCGGTTTTTACGGCATCCTGTATGTGCTGTTCCGGAGAAATGTATTTCCGGGGAGCATGATCTTTATAGAGATGCTGTTTGGCACTGGCATGGTTGTGCATCTGGCAATATCGCTGATGCTGTATATGAATGAGATGAGAAAACAGTTTCATCATACTGGATTTTAAATTTGTCAGGATTGTCTCTGGTATTATTTTGCATTGAAATATCCGCCGAATGGAATTCTGTGATGTATTCAAAAGAACAGGTGTTTTGACCATTTTGGAAAAAAGTACTTCTCTTTCCATGCGGTCTGTGATATACTGACACCAAAGTCTATCGTCTGTCGGTTTAAGAAAGCGCAGAGTTTTCAGCCGGCGGGTCGAGCGGCTTTTACTTTGCGTGTTGATAAAAAAATATCAAAAAAGGAGCGACAGAAACGTGACGGGAAATCAAGAGGGCTCCCGCACCAGCCGGGGGATGAAACGAAGTTTGAACGGAAGGATATTGAGACATACTACATTCAATATTCTGATGCTGGTGGTTGTATGCTGTGTGATCATGGCTCTTTCCATGCAGTCACTTGCCAAAAGCATTTTGCTGGACAGTCTTCAGCCAATGGCCCGACAATCGGCTAAAACAATGGAGGCGAACATACATATGCTGGCGGACCGTATGATGACCATTGCCGCCGATTCCAGGATGAATACCGTGACCTCCGTCAACGGAGCAGAGGGAGAGGGAACACTCCGGTCGGACGACGGACTGACCAGGGAAAATCGTATGGCCGTGCTGGAGGAGGCTGCTGAAATTTATGAACTTTACACCATCGCGCTGTACGATCTGGACGGAGGGCTGGTGCTTGGGATTGAGGACGCGCCGGAGAGCCTGGATGGCAGCTTTTTCGGGCTTTTGAAGGAAACCGACAATCTTACAACCGATTCCTCCACCATCTTCCAGGGGAAACTGGGGATCAGGATGGGGATGCCGGTGAAAGAGAACGGCGAAACGGTCCTGTACGTGGTGGGTGTCTATAAATACGATACGATCAACGATGTGATCAGCAGCATCAACCTGGGAAAAACGGGTATGGCCTATATGGTTAACGAGGAAGGCATCGTGACCGGGCATCCGGATCAGTCTCTGGCTCTCAATAAAAGTACACTGGGACAGCTCAGCGGCGGCAACGGGAACGCGGCGGAGCGTGTAACCACCGGTGAAACGGGGGCATCGGAATATCCCGTTGACGGAAAGCAGATGCTGGTGGCGTTCTCTCCCATTCGCGGGACCCAGTGGTCGCTGGTGATTCAGATTCCCGAATCGGATTACAGCAGCCTGATCAACGGGGCGATGCTGGTATCGGTTCTGGCGACCATGGCAGTGCTGGTTATATCCATGCTTCTGGTTCTTCGACTGGCACGCTCGATTTCCAGTCCGGTGAAGAGCGTGACAGGACGAATGGTAGCCCTCTCCGACGGCGATCTCCATACAGAGGTGACGCCTGTTTACAGCGGGGATGAGCTGGAGGTTATGACGCAGACCCTGGATGCTACCCTGGAAAGCGTGAACAGGTACATATCTGACATCCAGCAGGTGCTGACGCGGGTTGCAGACGGAGATCTGCGCACCGGGCCCCAGGTGGATTACAAGGGCGATTTTGCGCTGATCCGCAGCAGCCTGTGTACGATTACCGGGTCCATGAACGAAACGCTTCTTGGCTTCCGAGGTGCGGCGGCGCGTCTGGCGGAGATGGCGGCGCAAATGAATGGACAGTCCGCTCAGCTGCATCAGGCGTCGCTGGAGCAGAACCGGTCCACCGAGGAGCTGGTTCATGAGGTGACCCATGTGAAAGAACGGCTGGTGGATGTTACGGAGAGCAGCGGTCAGACGCGGGTTCAGACGGAGGAGATCACGCGGCGGGTTCAGGGCGCCAACGAGCAGATGGAGGCCCTGTCCTCCGCCATGGACGATATCAGCGCCAATGCCCAGCAGATTACAAAAATCGCCAAGGACATTGAGGACATCGCGTTCCAGACCAATATCCTGTCCCTCAACGCCTCCGTGGAGGCTGCCCGGGCCGGAGCTGCCGGAAAGGGGTTCGCGGTGGTGGCCGGCGAGGTGAAGCAGCTGGCAGCCAAGAGCGCAAGAGCCGCCCAGAGCGCCACGGAAATGATCCGCAACACGCAGTCCATTATCCGGACCGGCGTAGCGCTGACTGCGGATACTGCAGATTCCCTTCATGCGATTTCTGCCGTTTCTTCACAGATCAGCGTTATTTCGGACCAGCTGACAGAGGCGGTACAGGGGCAGGAGACGGCTCTTGCCGTCATGGAGGAGCGGATCGACGCCATTTCCGCCATTGCGGACCGCAACCTGCAGAACGCAGAAGAAACGGAGCAGTCCAGCGGACTGCTGGAGAGAGAAGCCGAAGCGCTTAAGTCCCAGGTTCAAAAATTTATTCTAAAGGAGATATGCGGCAGATGAAACGAATTTTTACCATTCTTTTGAGCCTGCTGCTGGCGTCGTTTTTGACGGCCTGCGGCGGTCAGACCGGTCTTCAGGACGGCTATTACACCGCTCAGGCGGCTGAGTTCAATTTCGGCTGGAAGGAATATGTTACGATCCTGGTGAAGGGCGGGAATATTATCTCCGTGGAATATAACGCGGAGAACGCCAGCGGCTTCATCAAAAGCTGGGACAATGCCTATATGCAGACGATGCTGCATACGAACGGCACCTATCCCAACGAGTACACCCGATATTACGCCGGCCAGCTTCTGGACGGCCAGGGGGAAGGCAGTATTGACGCACTCACCGGCGCCACCTCCTCCCACGGGACGTTTCAGGTGCTGGCCCAGGCCGTGCTGGAGCAGGCCAGACGGGGAGATTCCAGCATTGTGTTCGTTGACACAGCCCACTGAGAACCTTCTGTCCGCCTGATCAGACAAAAAGTCCCGGCAGGACAGAAGAACAATCGTGAAGACAGAGTAGAAAGCGGCGGTGAATTCGGGAACGGGGATAAAGCGTCCTGAATCGCAGCGATTAAAACGGAGAGAAAGCAGAGAGAACCGCTAAGGGCGGTTCTTGCTTTATCATAGTGTGAACAGTAACCAGAAAGGCAAACGAAAGAGAACGAATGTTCACTTTCGGTTGCTTTTTTTCTCTTTTCTGTGCTATAATGTCACCGAACTGAGCAATACGGATCAATAACGACAGGAGTGAATCATAGATGACAGAAGAAAGAAGAAAATTTATCAAAATCCGGGGCGCCAACGAACACAATCTGAAGAATATCGATCTGGAGATTCCACGCAACGAACTGGTCGTCATGACCGGATTAAGCGGTTCCGGCAAATCTTCTCTTGCCTTTGATACGATCTATGCGGAGGGGCAGCGGCGGTATATGGAGTCTCTGTCTTCCTATGCCAGACAGTTTCTGGGACAGATGGAGAAGCCGGACGTGGAGAGCATCGAGGGGCTTTCTCCCGCGATCTCCATCGACCAGAAGTCCACGAACCGCAATCCCCGTTCTACCGTGGGAACAGTGACGGAGATCTACGATTATTTTCGCCTGCTCTATGCCAGAATCGGAATCCCCCACTGCCCGAAGTGCGGCAGGGAGATCAAAAAGCAGACCGTCGACCAGATGGTAGATCAGATCATGGACATGCCGGAGCGGACGAAGATCCAGCTTCTGGCTCCGGTGGTCAAGGGACGGAAAGGCGAGCACGTCAAGCTTCTGGAGAAGGCCAGACGGAGCGGTTTCGTGCGTGTGAAAATTGACGGGAACATCTATGACCTGTCGGAAGAAATCAAACTGGAGAAAAATATCAAGCATCTGATTGAGATCGTGGTGGACCGTCTGGTGGTGAAGCCGGGGATTGAGAAACGCCTGGCGGATTCCATTGAGACGGTGCTGGGGCTGTCGGACGGCCTTCTGGTGGTGGAGGTGATCGGCGGAGAACTTCTGACTTTCAGTTCCAGCTACGCCTGCCCGGACTGCGGCATCAGCATGGAGGAGATCGAGCCCAGAAGCTTTTCTTTCAACAATCCCTTCGGAGCCTGCCCGGACTGCTTCGGGCTTGGCTACAAGATGGAATTTGACGAAGAACTGATGATACCGGACAAGTCCTTAAGTCTGGCGGAAGGTGCGATTCAGGTGATGGGCTGGCAGTCCTGCACGGATCCGTCCAGCTTTACCTACGGGATCTTAAAGGCGCTGTCGCAGGAATATTCGTTTGACCTGACGACACCTTATCAGGAACTGTCAGAGGATATTCAGAATGTTCTGCTTTACGGGACCGACGGCAGGGAGGTGCAGGTACACTATAAGGGCCAGAGGGGTGAGGGCGTTTATGCCGTGGCCTTTGAAGGACTGATCAAAAACTGTGAGCGTCGCTACCGGGAGACGGGCTCGGATACCATGAAGCAGGAATATGAGACGTTCATGCGCATCACCCCCTGCCGCGCCTGCAGGGGGCAGAGGCTGAAGCCGGGCTCTCTGGCGGTGACCGTCTGCGATAAGAATATTTATGATGTGACGAATCAGTCCGTACGGGATCTTCAGGTCTTTCTGAACGGCATGACGCTGACCAGGCAGCAGCTTCTGATCGGCGATCAGATTTTAAAAGAGATCCGGGCACGAATCAGTTTCCTGATGGATGTGGGGCTGGATTATCTGTCCCTGACCCGGGCGACCGGGACACTGTCCGGCGGAGAGGCACAGCGGATCCGTCTGGCGACCCAGATCGGTTCCGGACTGGTGGGCGTGGCGTACATTCTGGACGAGCCCAGCATCGGCCTGCATCAGCGGGACAACGACAAGCTTCTGAATACGCTGCGCCATCTGCGGGATCTGGGCAATTCAGTGATCGTGGTGGAGCATGATGAAGATACCATGCGGGCGGCGGACTATGTGGTGGATATCGGTCCGGGAGCCGGAGAGCACGGCGGACAGGTAGTGGCAGCAGGCACGGCAGAGGAACTGATGAAGAATCCGCAGTCTGTGACAGGGGCTTATTTAAGCGGCAGGATTCGGATCCCGGTGCCGGAAAAACGGAGAGCGCCCGCCGGCTGGCTGACGGTCAAAGGCGCAAAAGAAAACAATCTGAAAAATATCGAGGTAAAATTTCCGCTGGGCGTGATGACCTGCGTCACCGGTGTATCGGGGTCCGGGAAGAGCTCTCTGGTCAATGAAATTCTGTACAAGAGCATGGCAAGGCAGCTGAACCGGGCCAGGACCATACCGGGAAAATACCGTTCCATCGAGGGGATGGAGCAGCTGGACAAGGTCATCTGCATCGACCAGTCCCCCATCGGAAGGACGCCCAGGTCCAATCCGGCCACATATACAGGGGTATTTGACATGATCCGCGATCTGTTTGCATCGACCCCGGATGCAAAGGCAAAGGGATATAAGAAAGGCCGCTTCAGCTTTAATGTCAAGGGCGGCCGCTGCGAGGCCTGTTCCGGCGACGGGATCCTGAAGATCGAGATGCATTTCCTGCCGGACGTATACGTTCCCTGTGAAGTTTGTCACGGAAAGAGGTATAATCGGGAGACACTGGAAGTAAAATATAAAGGCAAAAACATTTATGACGTACTGGACATGACTGTGGAGGAAGCGCTCGCCTTCTTTGAGCATGTACCTTTTATCCGCAGGAAGATAGAGACGCTTTACGATGTGGGGCTTTCCTACATTAAGCTGGGACAGCCGTCCACGACTCTGTCCGGCGGAGAGGCACAGAGGATCAAGCTGGCTACGGAGCTGAGCCGCAGAAGCACGGGAAAGACGGTCTATATCCTGGATGAGCCGACGACCGGACTTCATTTTGCCGATGTGCACAAGCTGACGGAGATTCTGAACCGGCTGGCAGAGGGAGGCAACACGGTCATTGTCATCGAGCACAACCTGGATGTGATCAAGACGGCGGACTATATCATCGATATGGGACCGGAAGGCGGAGACGGCGGCGGTACGGTTGTGGCGCAGGGTACACCGGAGGAAGTGGCAGAGGTTTCCTCTTCCTATACAGGACATTATGTGAAAAAGTATTTGCAAAAAGGAAAAACTGTTGTATCATAAGAAATTGAAATGAAAAAAGCAATGGTGGAATCTGAAATGTTGGAAATTTTGCAGAAACTGGTGGGAACGGAACAGGTATGGGCGCAGGAACCGATGAAAAAACATACTACGTTCCGGGTAGGCGGCTGTGCGCGTTATCTGGTGGAGCCTGGGGATGTACAGCAGCTGTCGGCGGTAGTGAATGCGTGCCGGGAACAGAAGGTGCCTTATTATGTCGTTGGAAACGGAAGCAATCTTCTGGTCAGTGACGCTGGTTATAACGGAGTGATCATTCATCTGTTTAAAAATATGTCGGAGATTCGGACAGAAGGGAATCATATGATTCTTCAGGCGGGGGCGCTCCTTGCGCGGGCTGCCCGTACTGCGTGCCGGGAAGGGCTGTCGGGGCTGGAGTTCGCTTCAGGTATTCCAGGGACTGTCGGAGGGGCTCTTGTGATGAACGCAGGAGCATATGGCGGAGAGATGAAAGATGTAGTCACCTGTGTGACGGTGCTTAATCCGGAAGGAGAACTGCAGGAATATACGAAGGAACAGATGGCATTCGGTTACCGCAGAAGCCGGCTTACGGAAGAAGCGGGCATCGTGCTGGAAACAGAGTTTACGCTGCATCCGGGAAGAACAGAAGAGATCCAGGCCAGGATGGAGGAACTGAAGGAAAAGAGAGTGTTGAAGCAGCCGCTGGAATATGCCAGCGCCGGAAGCACATTCAAACGTCCGGAAGGGCATTTTGCCGGAAAACTGATTGAGGATGCAGGACTTCGCGGCTTTCGGATCGGAGACGCGCAGGTATCGGAAAAGCACTGCGGATTTGTGATTAACCGGGATAATGCCTCTGCATCAGAGATCGCGGAAGTGATCCGGCAGGTGCAGGACAGGGTATATGCGCATTCCGGAGTGCGGCTTCAGACGGAAGTGAAATTTCTGGGCTGGGAGTAAGCCGGGCAGAAAGAACAGGCATCTGCAGGAACAGACAGGAGACGTTTATATCAGGAGACAGAAGATATGAGACTGGTAATTGTGACCGGCATGTCCGGTGCAGGAAAGGCAACAGCGCTGAAAATACTGGAGGATGCAGGCTATTTCTGTGTGGATAACCTGCCGGTTCCTTTTGTGGACAAGTTTGCGGAGCTGACAGCGTCCGGCAACAGTGAGATCACAAAGGTGGCCATTGGACTGGACATCCGAAGCGGCAGGGCCCTGAGCCAGATGGAACCGATTCTGGAGCATATGGCGGCCAGGGGGATTTCTTATGAGATTCTCTTTCTGGATGCCGGCAATGAAATTCTGGTGAAGCGTTATAAGGAGACCAGAAGGATGCATCCGCTGGCGGAATCCGGAAGAATCGAACAGGGCATCATCCTGGAGCGGGAGCGCCTGATATTTTTGAAAAAACAGGCAGACTACATTGTCGATACAAGTCAGCTTCTCGTCCGGGAACTGAAGCAGGAGCTGGACAAGATCTTTGTTCAGAATCACGAGTTCAAAAACCTGATGATTACGGTGCTTTCTTTCGGGTTTAAGTATGGAATTCCCAGTGATGCGGATCTGGTTTTTGATGTGAGGTTTCTTCCGAATCCTTACTATTATGAAGAACTTCGAAGACTCACAGGCAATGATCCGGCGGTTCAGGACTTTGTCATGGGCTTTGAGATGGCTCATGTCTTTCTGGACAAGCTGGACGACATGGTTCGGTTTCTGGTTCCCAACTATGTGCTGGAAGGCAAAAACCAGCTGGTGATCGCCATTGGCTGTACCGGAGGCAAGCATCGTTCTGTCACTCTGGCCAACAGACTTTATGAACGGCTGCAGGACCAGAAAGATTATGGGGTAAAGCTGGATCACCGTGACATTGGGAAAGATGCTGCCCGCGGAAAATAATCAGTGGCAGAACAGATTATATCTGATTGCCTGTAAAAGGACGGGGTCATGGTAAGACATGCCGCGACGCCCCGGCCTGGCAAGGAGGTCGTCCATGTCGTTTTCATCAGAGATCAAAGAAGAGCTTTCCCGCCCCGCATCCATGGGACGGCACTGCAGGCTGGCAGAAACTGCTGCTATTATAAGCCTGTGCGGAAAGATTATCATTACTGAAAATGACCGCTTTTGCGTAAAAATACAGACGGAAAATCTTCCAGTTGCAAGAAAGTACTTTACATTATTGAGAAAAGCATTTAATATTAAAGCGGAAGTTGCCATTCGAAAAAACAGGGAGGTATTCTCCTGCTCGGTAGTGGTCCGAAAGGACCGGGAAGCAAGGAGACTTTTAAAAGAAACGTGTCTGCTTGATTCGGACGGAAACATTCATGAGTGCATGTCACTGATACATAATCAGCTGCTGAGGCAGAACTGCTGCAGACGTGCTTTCCTGCGCGGAGCTTTTCTTGCCGCCGGATCCGTCAGTGATCCGGAAAAATCCTATCATTTCGAGATGGTATGCTCGTCGCAGAAAAAAGCAGAGCAGATTCAGGAGCTTCTTGTACAGTATCAGATTGATGCAAAGACCATATTGCGGAAGCGTCATTATGTGGTTTATGTAAAGGAAGGATCACAGATTGTGGAGCTTCTGGGGCTTATGGGGGCTCATGTATCGCTTATGCAGTTCGAGAATGTACGGATTGTGAAGGAAATGCGCAACTCTGTAAACCGAAAGGTGAACTGCGAGACAGCGAATCTGAACAAGACGGTTTTTGCAGCGGTCCGGCAGGTGGAGGATATCCGGTATATCGAACATCATAAAGGATTGCATCAACTTCCGGAAGGCCTGGAGGAGACCGCCAGGCTGAGACTTGAACATCCGGACGCCAGTTTGAAAGAACTGGGCGATATGTTATCCCCGCAGGTGGGAAAATCCGGAGTGAATCATCGTCTGCGTAAGCTGAGTCTTATTGCAGAACAATTGCGTAAGGGCGAGGAGGAGTAAAATGATTAAAAAACCAATCACCATCCAGATTGCTGATGGATTGGAAGCCAGACCGACAGCGTTATTGGTACAGGTGGCCAGCCAGTATGACAGCAGGATCTATGTGGAGATCGGAGACAAGAAAGTCAATGCAAAGAGTATCATGGGAATGATGACGCTTGGGCTGTCTGCCGGTGAATCCGTGATCGTATCTGCAGAGGGCAATGATGAGATGGATGCAATCGAAAATATTGAAAAGTATTTAAGCAGTAGTAACTGACCAACAGGAATACGTATACGGCTGATTCAGGATAGAGAAGCGGGGGTTTGTATCACAACCTCCGCTTTGTTGCAGGAAAAAGAACATGGCAGATATCCGGAAAAAGGGAGGATGGATTGTGGAAGCATACACGGGCTTTGCAGAGGTATATGATTTGTTTATGGAGGATGTGCCATATGAGGAGTGGGGCAGTTATCTGGAAGAACTGCTGACGGAATACGGAATTGAGGATGGTCTGGTTCTTGACCTGGGATGTGGGACAGGAGTCCTGACGGAGTTTCTGGCAGCTGCAGGATATGACATGACCGGCATCGACCGGTCGGAAGAGATGCTGGAAATCGCAGCAGAGCGTCGGGAAGCGTCCGGGCATGATATTCTCTATCTGTGTCAGGACATGCGGGAATTTGAACTTTACGGAACTGTGCGGGCAATCGTCTGCAACTGCGATGCCATGAACTATATACTGGAGGAGGAAGAACTTCTGGGGATTTTGTCTTCTGCCGCACAGAACTATCTGGATTATGGGGGACTTTTTATCTTTGACCTTAACACGGAATACAAATACCGGGAGCTTCTGGGAGAGCAGACCATAGCAGAAAACAGGGATGAGGGCAGCTTTATATGGGAAAATTATTACGATGAAGAAGAAATGATCAATGAATATCATCTGACACTTTTCATACGGGAAGATTCGGGTTATTATAGAAAACAGGAAGAAACACATTATCAGCGTGCTTATCCGCTGGATACGGTACGAAGGCTGGTGGAGCAGTCAGGGCTTCAGCTTCTGCATATGTACGATGCATTTACACATGAGCCGGCAGGACCCCGTTCTGAACGGGTCCATGTGATCTGCCGGAGACGGATGCCGGTATCAGGAGCAAAGAAGGAACCGATTTGTGCCGCAGGCATTGGGATTGCAGAAAATGGAAGACAGGCAGAAGGGACAGGAAACCGATAAAGGAGAACGGGACATGAAAGATTATCTGGTAAGGGCAACGGCAGCGGAAGGACAGATCCGCGCGTTTGCCATAACATCAAGAGATACGGTAGAAACGGCGCGTGCCAGGCACGATACCAGTCCGGTGGTGACGGCGGCGCTTGGAAGGCTTCTGACAGCCGGGGCCATGATGGGCGTGATGATGAAGGGGGAAGACGATCTTCTGACTCTTCAGATCAAATGCAGCGGACCGGTGAAAGGACTGACGGTGACAGCGGATTCCAGAGGACATGTCAAAGGCTTTGCGGATGTACCGCAGGTTATGCTTCCCCCAAATGCAGAAGGGAAGCTGGATGTGGGAGGGGCTCTGGATCTGGGCGTGTTAAGCGTTATCAAGGATCTGGGGATGAAAGAACCCTATGTGGGGCAGACCGAACTGAAAACCGGGGAGATCGGCGACGACCTGACCTGGTATTTTGCAAATTCCGAGCAGACCCCATCCGCAGTGGGACTGGGAGTCCTGATGGAAAAGAATAATACGGTGAAGCAGGCAGGCGGATTTATCATCCAGCTCATGCCCTTTGCATCCGAAGAGGTGATTGCAGGACTGGAGAAAAAGCTGACGGCCATGCAGTCCGTCACGGAATATCTGGACCGGGGCTTTACGCCGGAACAGCTTCTGGAAGAACTGCTGGGAGCATTCGGCGTGGAGTTTCTGGAACGCACGGATCTGTCTTTTTCCTGCAGCTGCAGTAAGGAACGCGTGGAAAAGGCGATCGTCAGTATCGGCAGAAAAGAACTGAACGAGATGGTGCAGGAAGGAAAACCCATTGAGGTGAAATGCCATTTCTGCAACACACCATATGAATTTACAGTGGAAGATCTGAAGAATATCATAAGAAGGAGTAAATAAGATGGGGTACGGATTTGTAAAAGCAGCGGCGCTGGCGCCGAAGATCAGGGTTGCGGACACCGGGCATAACGCACAGGAGATCATCCGGCTGATGAAAGAAGCATGGGAAAAAGGCGCAAGGATTCTGGTATTTCCGGAACTTTGCCTGACCGGGTATACCTGCGGCGAACTGTTTTTGCAGGAACTTCTTTTAAGAAAGGCAAAAGAAGCGCTTCTTGCAGTGATCGAAGCCAGTGAAGGGATGGACGGGCTGTTCTTTGTGGGGGTTCCTCTGGAGGTGAAAGGAAAGCTCTATAACGTGGCGGCAGGCTTCTCGGACGGCAGGCTTCTGGGTCTGGTTCCCAAGACCTGCATTCCGAATTACAGTGAATTTTATGAGGCGCGTTATTTTACAAAAGCGCCGGAGGAATATACATTTATTGACTGGCAGGGTTTTAAGGTGCCCTTTGGAGCCAATATTCTCTTTTCATGCAGAAATATGCCGGGACTTCTGACGGCGGCGGAGATCTGCGAGGATGTATGGGCGCCGGAGCCGCCCGGAGTGCGCCATGCGCTGCATGGGGCAACTGTGATTGTAAATCTGTCTGCCAGTGATGAGATCACGGGCAAGGAGTCTTACCGAAGGGATCTGATCCGGATCCAGTCCGGAAGGCTGGCGTGCGGTTATGTCTATGCCAGCGCCGGGGAGGGGGAGTCTTCTACGGATCTGGTATTCGGCGGGCATCATCTGATCTGCGAAAACGGAAGTCTGCTGAAGGAATCCCGCCGTTTTCTGAATGAAACGATCTATGGGGAGCTGGATATTGAGCGGCTGACAGGGGAACGCAGGCGCATCTCTACCTTTGAAGCAGCAGCGGATGCGCCGGATTATGCAGTGGCGCCGTATGTTATGAAGCCTCTGGACGGTCCGCTGGAACGGTATATAGATAAAGCCCCATTTGTTCCGGGCAATAAGGAAGAGCGTGAAAAGCACTGTGAGGAGATCCTGATGATCCAGTCCATGGGATTGAAAAAACGGATCGAGCATACCAGCTGTAAAAGCATGGTCATCGGTATCTCCGGAGGGCTGGATTCCACGCTGGCGCTTCTTGTGGCAGCCAGAGCCTGTGACCTTCTGGGACTTTCCAGACAGTGCATCCGGGCAGTAACCATGCCCTGCTTCGGGACGACGGACCGGACTTACCGGAATGCCTGTGAACTGACAGAAAGGATCGGGGCAGAACTTCAGGAAGTGCATATTAAAGAAGCAGTTACCGTGCATTTCCGGGATATCGGACATGATAAGGACACTCATGATGTGACTTATGAAAATTCTCAGGCAAGAGAGCGCACACAGGTCCTGATGGACATTGCGAACCAGACCGGCGGAATGGTCATAGGAACCGGCGACATGTCGGAGCTGGCGCTTGGATGGGCAACCTATAACGGGGACCATATGTCCATGTATGGAGTGAATGCTTCCGTGCCAAAGACGCTGGTGCGCCATCTGGTCCGCTATTATGCAGATACCTGCAAAGACGGGGAGCTGTCCGCTGTCCTTCTTGATATTCTGGATACGCCGGTCAGTCCGGAGCTTCTGCCGCCGAAGGACGGGGTAATTGCCCAGAAGACAGAGGATCTGGTAGGCCCGTATGAGCTTCATGATTTTTATCTGTATTATATGCTCCGGTTCGGTTTTGCTCCGGACAAGATTTATTATCTGGCGCGGCAGGCTTTTGCAGGAGAGTATGAAGATTCGGTCATTCTGAAATGGCTGAAGACCTTCTGCAGACGTTTCTTTGCCCAGCAGTTTAAACGCTCCTGCCTGCCGGATGGTCCGAAAGTGGGCAGTGTGGCAGTATCTCCAAGAGGCGACCTGCGTATGCCCAGCGATGCCAGTGCAGCTCTCTGGCTGGATTGTCTGGAAAATCTTGTATAGACTCGCTGCAAACCGGACAGAATGTGTAATGAAAAAGGACCTCGTTCATATATTATAGAAAGGTTGATGAATATGAGGTCATTTTATGCCAGAAAACGAATTCGAAAATACCCCCCGCCTCCCGTCAGAGGAAGGACAGCTTCAGGTACGTCTTACAGAAGGGCGAACCATGAAGCCGATTCCGGGAGCGGAGATAGAGATTTCCTATGAGGGTGATCCGAACAGTGAGATCCGGAGGTATACGACAGATGCATCGGGAATGACAGAGATTCTGACGCTGCCTGCACCGGCAGAACTGTACAGTACGCAGTTCTCGGAAGAGCAGCCTTACTCGGAATATACGATTCGCGTGCAGGCGGCCGGATATGAGGACGTGGAGGTTGCCGGAACGGAGATCCTTCCGGGAGTCACGGCGATTCAGGAGATTCGGATGCAGGCGGCTTCGCCGGATGAGGAATTTGAAAGGATTGTCATAGGTCCGCATACGCTGTTCGGCACTTATCCGCCGAAGATTGCGGAGGAGGAGATCAAGCCGACGACAGAGACCGGGGAGATTGTGCTCAGCCGGGTGGTTATCCCGGAATATGTGATTGTCCATGACGGGGCTCCGTCGGACACCAGCGCCCGGAATTACTGGGTACGCTTTAAAGATTATATCAAAAATGTGGCTTCCAGCGAAATCTATGCCACCTGGACAGACGCGGCCATACGTGCCAATGTGCTGGCGATCATGTCCTTTGTTCTGAATCGTGTGTATACGGAATGGTACCGCAACAAGGGGTATGATTTTACGATCACATCCTCCACTGCGTTTGACCAGAAATGGATACAGGGCAGAAATATTTTCCAGACCATATCGAACGTGGTAGACGAGATGTACGGCAATTATCTGTCCCGCCCCAACGTAAAACAGCCGATCCTGACTCAGTACTGCGACGGAAAGCGGGTGACCTGTCCGAACTGGATGAGCCAGTGGGGCGCTCAGAGTCTGGGAGAACGCGGGTATTCCGCCATAGAGATCCTGCGCTATTATTATGGAGACAGTATCTACATCAATACGGCAGTGGAGATATCCGGAGTACCCTCTTCCTGGCCGGGGTATGAGCTGGCAGAAGGCGCCAGCGGGGCGAAGGTACAGCAGATGCAGGAGCAGCTGAATGTAATCTCCGGATCCTATCCGGCGCTTCCCGGAATTGCGGCAGACGGAATCTACGGACCGGCAACCAGAGCGGCTGTTGAGAAATTCCAGTCGATCTTCGGACTTCCGGTCACGGGGATTGTAAATTACCAGACCTGGTACAAAATATCCGAGATTTATGTAGGCGTGTCCAGAATTGCAGAATTAAGTTAAATAAAGTCTTTTCTTTTTGGCAAAGATTGGGTATAATATAACACATGAAAAGCGCTGAAACGCTTTTCATGTGTGAACGACAGAAAATGAGAAGCATTTTCTGGAGTCTTCTCCCGGCGCTGAAACGCTTTTCATGTGTGAACGACAGAAAATGAGAAGCATTTTCCGGAGTGTGTACAGACAATAAGAATAAGTAAATAACATGCATCATTTAAGATAGACAGAAGGAACGAAAGGAGAACATAATTATGGCAGGAACAGATGTTGGAATTGATTTGGGTACAGCCAGTATTCTTGTATATATTAAAGGCAAAGGTGTGGTATTAAAGGAGCCGTCAGTTGTGGCTTTTGACAGAGATACAAGCAAGATCAAGGCAATTGGTGAGGAAGCGCGTCTGATGCTCGGCCGCACACCGGGCAATATCGTTGCAGTCCGTCCTCTCCGGCAGGGCGTGATCTCGGACTATACAGTCACAGAGAAAATGCTGAAGTTTTTCATCCAGAAGGCCGTGGGCAAGAAGACGTTTCGGAAACCGAAGATTGCGGTCTGTGTACCAAGCGGGGTTACGGAAGTAGAAAGAAAGGCAGTGGAGGATGCCACCTATCAGGCAGGAGCGAGAGAAGTTTATATTATTGAGGAACCCATAGCGGCCGCCATCGGCGCCGGGATCGATATTGCCAGACCCTGCGGCAATATGATCGTGGATATCGGGGGAGGGACTACAGACATCGCAGTCATCTCCTTAAGCGGTACCGTAGTCAGTACTTCCGTTAAGATCGCAGGAGATGATTTTGATGAAGCGATCGTACGTTTTATGCGTAAAAAACACAACCTGCTGATTGGCGAACGGACAGCAGAGGATATCAAGATCAAAGTTGGAAGCTGCTTCCCCCAGGCGGAGGTGAGCAGTATCGATGTCCGCGGACGTAATCTGGTGACCGGTCTTCCCAAGACGGTGACGGTAACTTCCGAGGAGACCGAGGAGGCATTAAGAGAGTCCACAGCTCAGATCGTTGAGGCAGTCCACAGCGTGCTGGAACGCACACCGCCGGAACTGACGGCAGATATTGCCGACCGGGGGATTGTGCTGACCGGAGGCGGGGCCCTGCTGCGCGGACTGGAGGAGCTTCTGGAATCCAAGACCGGCATCAACACCATGACAGCGGAGGATCCCATGAAGTGCGTTGCGATTGGGACAGGCAAGTATGTGGAGGCGCTGTCCGGGAACTATCATGATGTGGAGAGTAAATAAATACGGAGTAGGAGGCGAGCTGCTGCGAGACGATTGCGGCAGCTTCTTTTCATTGGCAGGAGGTGGTTGATGGAAGAACGCAGAGGATATGTGGAGCATATTGTATTTCGGAATCATGAGAATGGTTATTCCGTGTTTCAGCTTATAACAGACGAAGAAGAACTGACCTGTGTGGGGACGTTTCCGGTTCTGGCGGAAGGCGAGCTGGTTCAGGTGGCGGGCTGTATGAAAGAGCATCCGCTGTATGGGAAACAGCTTCATGCAGAACGGTGTGAAATACTGGCTCCGGAAGACGAGGTGGCCATGGAGCGCTATCTGGGAAGCGGTGCCGTAAAAGGGATCGGTGCAGCTCTGGCAGCAAGGATTGTCCGGAGATTTCGTGGAGATACGTTCCGCATCATAGAGGAAGAGCCGGAACGTCTGGCAGAGATCAAAGGGATCAGCGAACGCAGAGCGATGGAGATTGCAGAGCAGATGGAGGAGAAGCGGGAACTGCGCCAGGCCATGATGTTTCTGACACAGTATGGAATTACCGTATCACTGGCTGTGAAGATCTATCAGAAATACGGACAGCGGACCTGTCAGGTCATGAAGGAAAATCCATACCGTCTGGCGGAGGACATCTCCGGCGTCGGTTTTAAGACAGCAGATGAGATCGCAGAACGGATCGGGATCCATACGAATTCCGATTACCGGATCCGAAGCGGCCTTTTGTATGTACTCCAGCAGGCAGCCAGAGAAGGACATACCTGCCTTCCGGGAGAGGTTCTGCTGAAACGGGCCGGAGAGCTTCTGAACGTGGAGGCTTCGGAGACGGAGGTCCAGATGATGAATCTCTGCATGGACCGGAAACTGATCATAAAAGAAAATACGCAGGGGACGATGGTGTTTTACAGCCGGAATTATTACATGGAGCTGAATACGGCAAAGATGCTCCATGACCTGAAGCTGGAGTGCGGGATTGAAGAAAAACAGATCCTCAGAAAGCTTCAGAAGGTGGAAGAACAGTCCCGGATCCGTCTGGATCCGATCCAGAGGCGTGCGGTGGTGGAGGCCGTGAAGAACGGGCTTCTGATCATTACCGGAGGTCCGGGAACCGGAAAGACCACGACCATCAATGCGATCATCCGTTATTTTGAAACGGAAGACATGGAGATTCTTCTGGCGGCGCCTACCGGGCGTGCGGCAAAGCGGATGACGGAAGCGACAGGGTATGAGGCGCTGACGATCCACAGGCTTCTGGAACTGTCGGGGGCGCCTGCAGAGGACCGGGATCAGGCAGCTTTTGAGCGGAATGAAGAAAATCCGCTGGAGGCAGACCTGATTATTATTGATGAGATGTCCATGGTGGATATTTACCTGATGCACGCCCTGCTTCGGGCAGTCAGCGTGGGAACGCGGCTGATTCTGGTGGGTGACATCCATCAGCTGCCCAGCGTGGGTCCGGGCTGCGTCCTGAAGGACATGATCGCATCCGGCGCATACCATATGGTGATGCTGGAAAAGATTTTCCGGCAGGCAAGCCAGAGCGACATTATCGTAAATGCACATAAGATCAACCGGGGAGAACCGGTTGTGCCGGATAATAAAAGCCGCGATTTCTTTTTTTTGAAAAGAGAGGATCCAAATGTCATTCTGCGTGTGGTGCTTGCGCTGGTTCAGGACAAGCTTCCGCGTTATGTAAATGCAAAACCCTTTGATATTCAGGTGCTGACGCCCATGCGCAAAGGCACGCTTGGTGTGGAGAAGCTGAATGAGATGCTTCAGAGATACCTGAATCCGCCTTCCGGAGAAAAGTCGGAAAAAGAAACCGGAAGGGGCCTGCTGCGGGAAGGCGATAAAGTCATGCAGATCAAAAACAACTATCAGATCGAATGGGAAGCCAGGAACCGCTACGGAATCGCCGTTGATAAAGGGATGGGAATTTTTAACGGGGACATGGGAATCATTACACAGATTAACCGTGTGGCAGAGACTGTGGAAGTCCTGTTTGATGACTACCGTACAGTAACCTATGCCTTTGCCCAGCTGGAGGAACTGGAGCTTGCATATGCAGTGACCATTCACAAGTCGCAGGGAAGCGAATATCCGGCAGTTGTCATTCCGCTTCTGTCCGGGCCCAGGATGCTGATGAACCGCAATCTGCTCTATACGGCGGTGACCCGTGCCCGTGCCTGTGTAACACTGGTTGGAAGTGACAGAACCTTTGACATGATGATACAGAATACGTCGGAACAGACCCGTTTCAGCGGCCTTCTGGAACGGATTCTGGAGGTGGAAGAATATGGAAATGAGGATGAAGAGAATCCGTAAAGGAACAGGAGAGAAGACCGGTTATTTTTCGGATCCTGTGGGACTGCTCTTTCCGCGCAGATGTCCGGTCTGCCAGGAGGCAGTGGAGGAAAAAGGGGCGCGGATCTGCGATATATGCAGAACGAGACTGCCATACATAAGAGGGCCTGTCTGTATGAGATGCGGCAAGCCGCTGTTTTCGGAGGAGCGGGAGTACTGCGGGGACTGCAGCAGGAAAAGAAGATGGACGGACCGGGGCAGGGCGCCTTTTCTCTATGATGAGGTTATGAGAAGATCCATCGCCGGCTATAAATACGGCGGACGGCGGGAATATGCGGCGTTCTATGCAGAGGAGATTTTAAGAAGGTGTGCAGGAGAGATAAAGGGATGGGGCGCAGAGGTATTTGTTCCGATTCCTCTGCATGCTTCGAGGAAGAGAAAAAGAGGATTTAATCAGGCGGAGCTTTTGGCAGAGGGACTGTCAAAACGCAGTGGGATTCCCACGGATGCAGGTCTTTTGAAGCGTGTAAAGAAAACGCATGTGCAGAAGGAGCTGAACGACCAGGAACGGCTGACAAATCTGAAAGATGCCTTTTCCGTTCGGAAAGGGAAGGTTCCCTATCAAAACATAATACTGGTGGATGATATTTATACGACAGGGAGCACCGTGGATACAGCAGCAAAGGTACTGAAAGAGCATGGTGCGCAGAAGGTATACTCCGTCTGCATCTGTGTCGGGAACGGAAACTGACGGCAAAGTGGAAGCTTTCTGGTTGAATTTCCGGGCGTTTGTGTTATACTATGGTGTATATGAGGTGGAGACTGTTTATATGGTAAATGAAGAAAAAGTAATTTTGATGACCCGGGCTGCTCTGTATGAGGAAAAGTCAGGTAAAGAACATCTGAAGATTTCGAATTATTTCCGGCATGACTATATCAGCCTGCAGATTCTGTACGGCTGGTTCTTTGCAACGGTCTGTTTTGTGCTGGGTGCGGTTCTGTGGGGAGCATGCCGTATGGAATATCTTCTGAATAATCTTCATAAAATGGATTTGAAAAGTTTTGGGCTGACGGTAATGTTTCTTTATGTGCTGGTAGTGGCAGTATATCTCTGCATCCTGTATGGTGTCTGTTCTTACCGTTATTATACGGCAAAAAAAAGCGTGAGTTCCTATGCGCAGTCACTTCGGAAGATTTCTGATATTTATGCGCAGGAAAGGAAGCGCGGAGCTTCAGGCGTTGTGATGGAGGATAAGAAACATGACAACTTTACTTGAGATGAAACAGCATTTGAAAATATTTTATTCCAGGTATGACATTTACCTGATACCTGCGCTGAAATTTATACTGGCATTTTTCGTGTTTATGATGATCAACGCTCAGATCGGGTTTATGGAGAGGGTGACGAGTCCTGCAATATCGCTGCTGCTGGCTCTCTTATGCACGCTTTTGCCTGTGAACCTGATGGCGGTTCTGGGAGGACTTCTGGTATGTGCACATGCATATGCGCTTTCGCTGGAGACTTTCGCCGTCACAGCCGGGATACTGTTCATGATGTATGCAGTTTATTTTCGGATTGCGCCGAAGCACGGGTACATACTGGTGCTGACGCCGGTTGCATTTTTTCTGAAGATCCCGTATGTGATGCCGCTGGTTCTGGGGCTGATCGGCGGTCCTGTATGCGCAGTGCCTCTGGCATGCGGGACACTGTGCTATTATCTGATCTATTATATTAAAAATAATGAAAAAATGCTGGCCAGTTCAGAAGCAGAACAGATGTCGGTAAAGCTTATGTACCTGGTGGAAAATGTACTGAATAACAAGAACATGTTTCTGACAATTCTGGTATTTGCAGTTACGCTGGTGGTGGTCTATGTGATTCGCAGGATGAGAATTGATTATTCCTGGTATGTGGCGATCTGTGCCGGCGCGGTGCTGAATGTGGTGCTCTATCTGATCGGCGGGCTGCTTATGGGAGTCGGTGTGTCGATTGGTTCTGTTGTGCTTGGAAACGTGGGCGGGGTTCTGGTCGCACTGGTCGTAGAGTTTTTTGTGCTGAGTGTGGATTATTCAAGAACAGAGTATACGCAGTTTGAAGACGACGAATATTACTATTATGTAAAGGCGGTACCGAAAATGTCAGTTGCCGTATCGGAAAAAAAGGTGAAAAAGATCAATTCCAGGAGCAGGTCAGGAAAGAAAAGACGCCCGTAGGAACGGATCCTGTGGAAGAAAGGATGTGGAAGAATGAGTCTGGAACAGCTGAATCAGTATATCTCGTGGGATGCGCTGAACATCACGAAGACTGATGTGGCAGAGATCATTATTTTATCCTTTATTATTTATCAGATCATGAACTGGATCAAATCTACGCGGGCATGGAATCTGCTGAAGGGATTTTCCGTTGTACTGGTCCTTCTGGCTGTTGCTGCTTTTTTCCATATGAGTACGATTCTGTGGATCGCAGAGAATTTCTTCAGTCTTGGAATTACAGCCGTGATCATCGTATTTCAGCCGGAGCTTCGCCGGGCGCTGGAACAGCTGGGAGAGAAGAATATCCTGACATCCATTGTTCCGTTTGACAGTTCCAGAAAAGAGGAGGAAGGAATGACAGACCGGACGGTCTCCGAACTGATCCGGGCCTGCTTTGAGATGGGAAAGGCGCGGACCGGAGCGCTGATTGTGATGGAACTAAGCGTCAGCCTGCAGGAGTATGACCGTACCGGAATCTCTGTAGATGCGCTGGTATCCAGCCAGCTTCTTCTGAACATATTTGAAAAAAATACACCTCTGCATGACGGGGCAGTGATTCTTGCCGGTAACCGGATCCGTTCTGCAACCTGCTATCTGCCGCTGTCAGACAATATGAAGCTCAGCAAGGCGCTTGGAACAAGACACCGTGCGGCAGTAGGGATCAGCGAAGTCAGTGATTCCATAACGATCATCGTATCGGAGGAGACCGGATCCGTTTCTCTGGCAAAGGGCGGGCGCCTTTTGCGCAACCTGAACCAGGAACAGCTGAAGGAACAGCTTCAGAGCCTGCAGGCAAAGCCGGAGGAAGGAAGAAAGATCAAATTGTGGAAGGGGCGGGGCAAGAATGAAAACAAAGGTGTTTGACAATCTGCTTCTGAAGGTCCTTTCCGTGGCTGCAGCAGTGATTCTGTGGCTGGTAGTCGTCAACATCGACGATGCCGTCGGCAGCAGGCCCATCCGGAACGTGAAGGTCAGCATGGTGAACATGGAGGCGCTGACTTCGCAGGGGCAGATGTGCCGGATCGAGGAAGGTACGGATGTGGTGGATCTGACGGTCTATGCAAGGCGCAGTGTCCTGAATAATCTGAAATCGTCGGATTTTGTAGTGACTGCGGATATGCAGAAGGACCTGCAGTACGGCAGCATGGTGAAGATCGAAGTGAGCTATGTGGGAGATGCCACGATTGAGCGGGTGGAACAGAACCGGGAGAATGTACTGGTCAGCATCGAAGAATCGGTGACAGAGCAGTTTAAAGTCGTGGTCAGACAGAAGGGGGAGCCGGGCAACGGGCTGGTTAAGGGCTCTGCGGTTCCGGAACAGACGCTTCTGGAAGTCACAGGTCCGGCATCTGTGGTGGAGCGGATCAAACAGGTAGAGGTGGAGGTCAATGTTGCCGGTATTACCGGAACTGTAGTGCGGCCAGGAAAGCTGACGCTGATGGACAGTGACCGGAATCCCATTGACGGAACGTATCTTGACTATTATGGGAAGGATACGGATTTCAATGTAACCGTTACAACGCTGAACAAGAAAACCGTGGGGATCAGTTTTGACATCAGTGAAGCGGCTCCGGAGGGATACAGCCTGAGTGCGATCTCCTATACGCCGGAGACGGTGACGATTGCAGGAACAGAAGCTCAGCTTCGGCCGATCCGTAATCTGGACATTCCGGCGGAAGTGCTGAATCCGGAAGGGACAGTCGGAAAGTTCGAACAGACGGTAGATATCAGCCAGTATCTGGATGAAGGACTGCTGATTCCGGATGAGGATGAGCATGAGATTGTTGTGACGATGGATATTACACCGCATGAATCTGCAAAATATATGTATTACAGCCAGCAGATCCGGTTTCTGAATCTCTCAGGGGGACTGGAAGTGTCGGAAGCGGGTCCGCTGGAGGTGACGGTCAGCGGGGCGCAGACGGATCTGGCGGCGCTCACCACGGAAGATATCGTGGTCAGTGTGGATCTGTCAGAATGCAGAAGAGCGGGAACGTATACCATGCCGGTGACCGTGACGGTACCGGAGAACATCCGGGCACTGGAAGGGCTGGAGCTGACGGTAACGCTTTCCAGGACGGAAGGTAATTAAATGAAATAAACAGGTATGGGGACTGTCGCAGGATACAGTTCCTTCCTGACAGAAGGAACATGCGGTTCTGTCAGTGAGGAGCTCTGTTCTGCGGCAGTCGTGTATCACAGGAACTGTGATGCGGCGCACGGTTGTCCGTGCACAGAGAACCGATGGCTGCGGGGTTATGGAGATGAGATTGGAAAAGAAGAAAAAGCTTTTGTTGATATGGACAGGCATCTGCATCCTGGTGATGCTTGCAGGCATTCGAAAGCCGGTAGAAAGACTTTGTTCGCAGGGGCTGGAAGGAGCAAATCAGGCAAATCTGCGTTCCAGAACCGAAGAACTGACAGCAGGTAAAACGCTGGAATTCGTTCTGGAGCCGCCTGCGGCTACAGTGCAGCAGATCGGTTTTTTCTTTACTGCCAACGGACATGATTTTCAGGAAGGCAGTTTGAGAATTCTTGTTCTGGATGATCAGGAGGTCCTGATCGGCGGTCAGGAATATGCACTGGATGGAATGACAGACCAGCAGTTTTTGTCAGTTCCGGTGTCTTTTGCAGAACTGGACCGGATACCGGAGCAGCTGAAGGTGCGTATCGGCACTGATGTGGTGAAGGAAGGACCCTCTGCATGGCTGAACGAGACGACCCGGACTCCGGGAAGCGCGTCCGTCGACGGGGTTTTGCTTTCGAAAAGCCTGGTGTATAATCTGACCTATACCATACAGGTGCATTCGTATCAGAAACCGTTGTTCATCGGCCTGATTCTTTTTCTCTTTGGCCTTGGAGTCTATGGTGCAGGCGGTTTTGCGGCCGTGGAAAAAAGAACCAGAAGGACCAAAGACCGCCGGTTCCCCATGCCGTCCGGACGTGAGATGATCGGGCTGGCGGCGGCAGTTCTGGCGGTGGCGGCAGTCTTTCTGTATCTGTATGACACGCAGATCCGGATCGCACAGAATACAACGGAAAAGGCGGCGGTGATTCCGGCGGACGGAGAAACCATGCCTGTGAATGAGGAAAACCGGCTGGTGAGTCAGACTGTGCGGCCTGGAGAGGACATGCTGACCGGTCTGGGGGTGCGGTTTTATATAGACCCGGAGCATGAGCCCGGGCTGACAGAGGGCAGTATGCATGCCTCTGTAACGGATCTGACCCTTGGGCAGACGGTCTGCGAGACGGATATTGCAGCGGGTCAGTTTATTTCCGGCGAATACGTGGGACTTTTATTTCATGATTCTCAAACCGGGGTTATGGATCATACGTACCGGATTGATCTGGTATTTTCCCCGGAACTGTGGGACAGCGGACTGGAGATTATGACAGGGGAAGAGGGCATCTGCGTAAACGCCTATCTGTATTTCAACATTTTTTTGAAAAGATTTTTTTTCTTCCTGTTTCTTGGTGTGGAAGCCTTTCTCTGCCTGTTCTGGTATGCGGTCATCGTAAAGCGGGCCCGTCTGGAACATGTACTTTTTATTACGCTTCTGTTCTGCGGGCTTGTCTATAATGTGCTGCTGGCTCCGCAGATGGTTCCGGACGAAGCGAAACATATCGATATGGCATACCGTTACAGCAATGAGCTTCTCGGGTATGAAAGCCTGGGTGATACCCGGTGCCTGATGCGTGCAGAAGATGCACAGACAGAATTTACAGCATCGCCTTCTTTTCAAAATTACAGGAACATCTATTACGGACTGTTTTCTGCCGTACAGGATGATACCCTGGTGGAGACAAAGATCAGCAGCAACATAGAGGGAAGCTTTCTGCTGTATGCGCCGTCTGTTCTTGGTATGACTCTGGCCAGAATCCTTGGGTGGGGGACAGTACCCATGCTTCTGTTTTCCCGGTATCTGAACCTTCTGCTGTTCGCGCTGCTGGCGCAGGCAGGCATGAAACGTCTGCCGTTTGGCAGGATGACGCTGTTTGTGCTGGCGCTTCTGCCGGTGAATATACAGCAGTGCACCTCGTTCTCTCATGATGCCGTGGTGCATGGAATCCTGTTTTTCTACTGCTGTCTGTGTCTGCAGGCGATCTATGAAGAAACGCCCATGAGCGGTCAGCGCATGATGCTTCTCGAACTTATGGCGCTGTTTCTGGTGTACTGCAAGAATGGAAGCTATCTTCCTCTGTGCTTCCTGCCGGTCCTGATTCCGCGCACGCAGTATGCAGGAAAAAGGGAGAAGTATACGGCGACTGCTGCACTTCTTGGAATTCCTGTTCTGGCCTTTATGATGAACCATATGCAGATGGTATCCGGAATTGTGAATACAACAGAGGCTACCAGTGTGGTCAGTACCGGAGGCGGTTCCGAATACCTGGCCGGATATACCATCGGATATTTCCTGAAGGAACCCATGGAATTTGTCTATATGATCGTCAATACCGTGCTGGACAAGACAGGCTTTTATCTGGAGTCCCTGATCGGCTACAAGCTTGGGTGGGTGGAGATTGAGACGTCCATGGCAGTGGTACTGCTGTTCTGGTTCCTTCTGTTTCTGTCCACCTGTGACAGCCGGGGGGAAATTGTGAAGATCGGAAAATTTCAGAGGTTCTGGATGGGATTGCTGTGTATGGGCTGTACAGGGATGATCCTGCTGGGCATGCTGCTCCAGTGGACGCCGTTTGGCCATGTGTCCATAGAAGGGGTTCAGGGAAGGTATTTTCTGCCGTTTCTGCTGATTTTTCTGACTGCCTGCAAGAGCAGCGGCATCCTTCTGGAACGGAAGATCGACCGGGGGATCGCAGTGGCGGCAGTATCCGGTCAGTTTGTAACGCTGATCTGTATCATCCGTCAGATAACAATGGTATAAGGAGCTTTCTATGGATAAAAAAAGACTGGCAGTGAATATGGCGGCACAGCTTCTGGCGTTTGCCGTCAATATGGGAATCAGCTTTTTTCTCGCCCGCATTATAGAGGAGCAGATTGGGGAGAATACGTATGGGTTTGTGGCGCTTGCCAATCAGTTTGTACTGTATGCCCAGATCGCGGTATCCGCATTGAATACCATGGCGAGCCGGTTTGTGACGATTCATATTCACCGGGGAGAGAAACAGACGGCAAGTGAATATTTTTCTTCGGTATTTTTTGGAAATGTCATTATGGCAGGGATCTTTCTTGTTCCGGCGCTGGTGCTCGTCGTGTTTATGGGCTCCATGCCGTTTCTGAATGTGCCAGGGGAAATACTCAGGGATGTACAGCTTTTGTGGGCGTTTGTATTCGGAAACTTTTTCCTCAGCATCATTACCTCTGTATACGGGGTATCGACCTATGCCGCGAACCGCCTGGACCTGACTTCCATACGGACCATGATTGCGGATGTGATCCGGATCACATTTCTGTTTGTAACCTTTTTTGTGTGGAAGCCGACGCTCTGGTATATTGGCGCTGCTTCGCTGATCAGTACTTCCTATATCGCATTCTGGAACCGGCGTTTTACAAGACAGCTTCTGCCGGATATCCGGATGTCTGCATCCTGTTTCCGGTGGAAAAAAGTATGGGAACTGGTCTCGCTGGGGGCGTGGAATTCACTGACCAGACTGGGCCAGCAGCTTCTGGACGGACTGGGAGTTCTGCTTTCGGGCGCTCTGATCCTGGATGGAAACGCGTCCATGACGCTTCTGGCGCTTGCGACTCAGGTGCCCACTGCCATTACAAATCTGATGGGAACCGTCGTAGGCGTATTCAATCCGCAGATCACGATCGCCTATGCAGAGGGGGACAAAGAGAAACTGGTCGGCATGATTAAGAGCAGCAACCGGATCCTGATCTTTCTCATGAGCATTCCCATTGCATTTCTGACAGCGTACGGGCTGGACTTTTACAGGCTCTGGCAGCCGGCCAAGGATCCGTGGGCGCTGCAGAAGCTCTCGATTCTGTCAGTAGGAGTGCTTTACATCAGCATGAGCATTCAGGTGCTTTATCATGTGTTTATCATTACGAAAAAGGTAAAATGGAATTCTCTGGTGCTTCTGGGATCGGGCGCGGCATCCTCTGTCATGGCTTTGATTCTGCTGAAGACGACGGATCTGGGCGCTGCATGCTTCCCGCTGTCCAGCATGGTTACCGGACTTCTTCGGAACTTTGTCTTTACCCCGATTTATGCGGCAAAATGCCTCGAAATCCGCTGGAACCGATTCTACAGTGATATCCTGCTTGGATGCTTTTCCATCGGAATCATCACCCTTCTGGGGCTTTTTTCCCGGACGGTCTGCCCGATTCATTCCTGGGGCAGCCTGATACTGACAGGCGCTGTGATGGGACCTTTGTCTCTTATGGTCAATTTTTTTATTATTCTTCGCAGAGAGGAGCGAAAAACCGTGATTCAGATGATTCGTTCCAGAGTGAAAGGAGCGGCGTAGGATGTACAGTGTGGTGATACCGGTCTATGAAGCGGCAGCACAGGTGGGGCGCTGTGTGGCTTCCTGGCTGTCGCAGACAGAGAAGGATCTGGAGTTGATTCTGGTGGATGACGGTTCTGCGGACGGAAGCGGCAAAATCTGTGATCAGTATGCAGAAAAAGATCCAAGAGTCCATGTAATTCACCAGAAAAATGCCGGCGTGTCCGCGGCGCGCAATGCAGGGATGGAAGCGGCGGAAGGGGAGTACCTGCTTTTTACGGACAGTGATGATTACGTGGCGGAGGATTATCTGGAAAAGATGGCGTCCTGTCAGAGGGAGTCCGCAGCGGATCTGGTCCTGTGCGGGTTTCACCATCTGTATGACGGCGCGGACATCCGGAAGATTCCAAAACCTGCCGGAACCTTCAGAGTTTCGGAGGAACCGGAGGATTTTCTTCGTCTGTATGAACAGGGCTTTTTCAATATGCCGTGGAACAAGCTGTATAAAAGGGAACTTGCAGGCAGATTTGACATTTCCATAAGTCTTGGGGAAGACCTGCTTTTTAATCTGGATTACCTGCGAAAATGCAGGACGGTCTGCGTGCTGGCAGAGCCGCTCTGTTATTACATTCAGGAAGAACAGAAGACCACGCTTTCGTCCAGAAAGCGTCAGGACCGCCTGTCTCTGGCCAAAAGGATCTGTGAGGAAACGGAAAGATTTTATGAGCAGATCTGCAGGGAGGAAAACGCGGAACGAAGGAGCATGGGGCACAGGCGGATCTTTACCAGATATATGAATGAAATCATGGATGAATGTGAGAAAATGCCAACAGAGAAAAGTCTTACCAGAAGGGAAAAGATGCAGGTTATCCGGTTCTGCGCGGAGGATCGATGGGTAAGGGAGAGAGGTTGCGAAGCAATTTTTTTATATCCGGATTACAGGATTCTGTGGTTTTTTCTGCACCGGAGGCAGGCGGGGATGGTCTATCTGCTGTGTGTGCTGAGGTCTGCGGTTGTCCGGGCGGTGCATTTTATGAGAAGAAAGAAGGGAGGAACCATATGGAACCTTTGATCAGTGTCATCGTGCCTGTGTATCGGGTGGAAGCCTATCTGGACCGGTGTATGGCGAGTCTTCTTGCCCAGACCTATGAGAATCTGGAGATCATTCTGGTGGATGACGGTTCTCCGGACGGGTGCCCCGGGCTCTGTGATTCGTATGCGCAAAAGGACAGGCGGGTGCGTGTGATCCATCAGGATAACAGAGGCCTTTCCGGCGCCCGGAATACCGGGATTGAAGCAGCGGGAGGGGATTATCTGGCATTTGTGGATTCGGATGATTATGTGTCCCGGGATTTTATCCGTACCTTATATGAACTGCTGGAAGAAACGGGATGCGCCATCAGCCAGTGCCGCTTTGCTTATGTGAAGGGAGAGCCTCTCCGGGGGACGAAGGACCGTGACTATCATATGTACCGCGGGGAAAGTCTGATGGGACAGCTGTACGGTCCGGAGGAGGAAGCGACCTGTTTTGTGGTGGCATGGAATAAACTGTATAAACGGGAGCTGTTTGCCGGGATTCGGTATCCGCTGGGGCGGATTCATGAGGACGAAGCGACGACCTACCGGCTGTTCCATGAAGGGAAAAAGCTGGTATTTACGGAACGGATTCTGTATGGATATTATACGGAAAATGCAGGGAGCATTACAGCGGTTTTTTCCCGGAAAAGGCTCCAGTGGCTGACGGCGCAGGAAGAACGGATTCTTTTCTTTCAGGAAAACGGGTATGAGCGACTGCTTCCGGCAGCTTACCGAAAACTGTGTGATGCATGCATTACCTTTTACCTGCGGTGTACAAAAGAGACGGAGGAACAGGCGGCGGTGCAGAAGGATCTGATGGAAAGCCTGAAAAGGTATTGCATACAGGGAGACAGATGGATCCGGCGGCTTCCGTTTCGTACGCGTACAGGCTACCGGCTGTTCTGTGTGAGTCCGTTTCTCTATGAAAAACTGTTGAAAGGGATGCAGGGATCGGTATGAAGGAGAAGATCAGTGTGATTGTGCCGGTATATGGCGTGGAAAAGGTACTGAAACGGTGCGTGGACAGCATTCTGGCACAGACTTATGAAAATCTGGAGATTATTCTGGTAGACGACGGTTCCCCGGACCGGTGCCCGAGGATCTGCGACGCCTATGCAGAAAAATATCCCAATATTGTCGTTGTTCATAAAAAAAACGGAGGGCTGACTTCCGCATGGAAGGAGGGAGTCCGGCATGCTTCGGCAGATCTGATCGGTTTTGTAGACAGTGACGACTGGATTGAACCGGATATGTATGAGCGGCTGGAACAGGAGCTTGTGCAGCAGGAGGCGGATATTGCCATGGCGGGACTGGTCTTCGATTATGAGGAACCAGGATATCCGCCGCGGAAAGAAACCAGCCGGATGGATATGACGGTCTATGACCGTAAGGAGCTGACGGAGATCTTTCCGGTACTGCTCAACGACAGGAGCTTTATCGGACGGATGATTCAGCCGTCCCGGGTGACCAAGCTGTTCCGGCGCAGGCTGGTAGAGAATAACCTTGCGCTCTGGGATGACCGGGTGACCGTGGGAGAGGATCTGCAGATGGTTTTTGCGGCTGTACTGGATGCAGACAAAATCTGCACGATTCCGGACTATTATCCCTATCATTACTGGTATAATGTATCCTCCATGACCGGCGGACATGACCCGTGCTATCTGGACAAGATCAAACTTTTAAGAAAACGTATGGAAGCCATCTCGGACACAAAAGGCGTCTACGATTTCCGGCCTCAGATTCGGAATGATTTTCTGAGTCTTGCAGTTATGGCAGTCAAAAATGAGATATGGAGGAATCATACCGATTCATTTCGGGAGGTTCTAAGACATGTGAAACAGATGTGCAGGGATGAGAGCGTTCAGGAAGCGCTCCAGAACCACACCATGGACCGGATCGGGCTGTCGGTGAAGCTGTATATCCATATGATGAAACATGGATGGTATCTGCCCTGCTATGCGGTGACGAAGGTGTTTTTTTCGCTGTATTATCGGGTTGGTTCCGGGCATGGATGAAAGGAACCATTATAGGAAGAATCAAAAAGGATGTGTTGCTTGCTATGAAAAAAGAACAGATAAAGAATGGAATCGGGGCGGTACTGACCTGTTTTGCGCTGCTGGTGTCGCTGAACGCAGATCTGAGCGGAATCAGTGAAGAAGCGGCAGCAGGAGGTTTTCTGACGGTTCTGGCTGTTCAGATTAAAAAGTTGGAATATCTTCTTCCGGTCTTTGATTACCGGAATGCAGTTCTGGTTTTTCTGGTGTTTGTCTTTTTTTTCCGTACGGATGAGGAATGGAAGGTGTATCTGCCGAGATGGTCTTATCGGATACCGGCACTGCTCAGTGCCTTTTTTATGGTGTTCGGATACAGTTTTCGTTATACGGATTCGTGGAATCTCATATGGATGGACGGCTTTCATCTGCTGGTATCTGCAGGGATGATGACCGGATTTTTCCTGCTGTTCAGCCGGATCTTCTCTCTTTTGATTAGATGGGTCTGCCATATTCCGGGAGAATCGGAGGAGCCTTTTGGGAAACTTACCGAATGGGTTATGGAAAGACATGCTTTCTGGGGTCCCATGCTTGTGATCCTGCTGTTCTGGTCTCCATATATTCTTGCCAAATTTCCCGGAGCAGCCATGCCGGAGACGCTGGCAGAGATGCGGCAGTATTACTGGAATACGATCAACAACTATTATCCGCCTCTTCATACAGTTCTGTTAAGTCTCCTGATGGAGCTTGGAAATGTTCTGTGGTCTTATACATTTGGATTTTTTCTGAATCTGGCGGTACAGCTTGCTCTGCTGCTGTCGGCGTTTTCCTGCGGCTTCGTGTTTATGAAGCGGTGGCGGACGCCATATCGGCTGCGCTGGCTTGCACTGATGATTATCAGTGTGGTGCAGTTTTTCCCGATGGAAGCGACGATCGTGGAAAAGGATGTGCCCTACACGGCATGTGTGATCTTTCTTGTACTGCAGCTCTACGAGCAGGTGCGTACCATGAGAACAGGAGGGCGGATGACGCCGGGACAGGCGGCGGGGTTTGTACTGTCAGCCATGGGAACGGCGTGCCTGCGGAATGAAGGCTTTTATCTGACGGCTGCATCGGGAATCTGCCTGTCCGTATATGCGTACAAAATGCTGTGGAAAGAAAAACGTTCGGAATGTGTGAGAATCCTTGCAGCAATGCTGCTTCCGATCGTTCTGTTTGCAGGATATCAGAAAGTGCTGCTGCCTGCCTGCGGTGTAGAGGACAATGGGCCCAAAGAGGCACTGTCGATTCCGTTTCAGCAGACGGCACGTTATGTCAGGGACTACGGCTATGAGATAACGGAAGAAGAGGAAGCAGTCATTTCCCAGGTGCTGGATGGAGAGCATCTGGCAGAGCTCTATGACCCGATCACGTCGGATCCGGTGAAATATACTTACCATGCAGAAAACACGCAGGATCTGACGGATTATTTTGTGCTCTGGTTCCGGCAGCTCTTAAAACATCCGGGCAATGCGGTGCAGGCAACCATGAACAATGCATACGGCTGGTTTTATCAGGAGGGATATGCACACAACTATATGATGGATGCGCAGATTGAAGGTCATGAAGTCCGCTGGGAGATTGTTCAGCCGGCAAAGCTGGCAGGCGTTCGGCATGTTATGGAACGGGTTGCGAAGCTTTTATCCAGAGTACCGATTGTCAACTGGTTTGAAAATGCAGGCTTTGTGTCCTGGATGACGATTCTTCTGATTTCTTTCTGGGCAGGAGCGGGAAAGAAACGTTATATCCTGTCGGTTGTTCCGCTGATTCTGGCGCTTCTGGTCTGTATTGCGGCGCCGACGTTCAATTATCAGATGCGGTATATTATGCCCGTGATGTTCAGCGTGCCGTATTATATACCAATGGCGTTACAGAGCTTAAGAGAAGATACTCTGGAAAGAGAGGACAGAGCAGATTCATAGAGAGACCTGAAAGATACAGCCCTGGATTTCAGCGACATGTCGTGAAATCCAAGGCTGTATCTTTGCATTTGTATATTATGGGAATTGAACAGTGGGAGATTATTGACTGGAGTTTACAAACTGCCGCCCTTCATGATCCATTTCATAATTCTGTTTATAGATCAGCTGCGAGATGGGAACAATCTCAAACCCCTTCTCCTGCAGGCCTGAGATGACGCGCGGGAGAGCATCCTTCGTATATTTGGCGCCATTGTGCATGAGGACAATGGTGCCGTTGCCCAGATGTTCGTGATCAAGGACTTTGGATACGATTGCGTCAGCGCCATAGTCTTTCCAGTCCAGACTGTCCACATCCCACTGGATCACATGGTATCCCAGCTCATTTGCAGCATCAATCAGAGTATCATTGTAGTCTCCGTAAGGAGGACGAAACAGGATCATGTCTTTTCCGGTCAGTTCCTTTACCTTATCATGGACTTTCTGGATTTCTTCTTTACATTCTGCCATGCCAAGCTGTGACATCTGTTTGTGGTTCTCGCTGTGATTTCCCAGATCGTGTCCGGCTTCTGCAATGGCCTTTACATCATCCGGGTAGGACTCCACCCAGCCGCCGGTCATAAAGAAAGTGGTCTTTACCTGATATTTGTCCAGGATGGCCAGAAGGTCGGCAGTGTCTTCGTTGCCCCAGGGGAATGTGTGATTGCGTTAAACGGCGGGTGCTTACTGCACTTGAATCGAAAAACCTTCATAGATGCCAACCGGTACAGTATCCCCAAAGGAATATTCTTCCACACTCTCTTTTTCAAAAAGGTAGACGGTAACTCTCTGTTTGATCGGGTCTACAATCCAGTATTCCCTGACAGCGGCAGTCCGATATTTAAAAAGTTTTGTAAAATAGTCCATTGATCTGCTGCCTGGAGAGACGATCTCGATCACCCAGTCCGGCGCTCCATGGCAGCCCTTATCCGTTATTTTATGCGGATCACAGATTACGGATAGGTCCGGTTCTACATAATTGGTATCATCTTCATTTAAAAATACTGCGAATGGAGCCGCAAAAATTTCACACGGTCCATGATTGTTCTTAATATAATGATAGATATTATTATGCAGATAACTGGAGATTCTCTGATGTATGGTGCCTGGCGGAGCCATATAGTAAATTTTTCCGTCAATCAGCTCTGCCCTCTTTCCATCCGGTAAAGCATAAATATCATCGATTGTATAAATTTCTTCTTTTCTTATTGCGTTCATAATATTCACCTCTGCTTTTGGTTTTTTTATATTTGTGCAGCGCCAGAATCACAATTCTGTTTTCGCTTTGTGGTATTATCTGAGACAGGGCACGTTATATTGATTCAGGTGTTTTTTGCGTCTCCTGACAGGATTATTTATGTGGCTTATTATATCATTTTTTGAGCAGAAAATAAATACATTCATACGGGTGGTGCGAAAGCTGCAAAAACTACAGCATATTGAAAAAAGATTGGCAGATTTCTTCCTGGTTGACAATCCTAAAATATAATCAGCTGATACATGATACAGTTTACAGAGGAAAATCAGATGCCTTAAGGGCAACTCATTGGTGCCTCTTTCATAGCGTGCATACATAGTCTGGGAAGTTCCCAGATAGTCTGCGACCTGCTGTTGTAGTGTAGATTGGAGGAAAGCATTTGGGAAAGGCTGCCCATGGAATATTCGTTGACCAATTTTGGTAAAATCGATTTCGGGCAGCATCTCAATCACCCCTTATTTTGTATATATTTCTGGAAATATTATAGATTAAGCTTTTGTTTCAGACAACAAAGCAAAAATCCATATTGCATCTATAGA